>Ga0190282_1055_pt1 | contig 53320 bp, 42 predicted proteins | sample ZER3_100Endo_I3_FD_131024 | JGI IMG/M metagenome (GOLD analysis project Ga0190282, IMG submission 131024) | Enriched cells of freshwater protists from Biology Centre CAS, Ceske Budejovice, Czech Republic - ZER3_100Endo_I3 | ecosystem: Environmental > Aquatic > Freshwater > Unclassified ...
GGCAACAACATTTTTGTAAAACAGAAATCTCAAATTCAAAAAGCTCCGAAAAAAAAAAGCAAGCTGACCGGTCAAGTTCTTGATGATGAAAGACAGCCTGTTATTGGCGCTAATATTTATGTTAAAGAATTGGAAACTGGTGTTGTAACAGATGCCAACGGAAAATACAGCATTGAAGTTCCAAATGGAAGCTATACGGTTCAGGTGAGTTATGTTGGATTTAAGAATGAAGAAAAACGAGTTTCTGTTTCTGATGATACTAAAGTCAATTTCAACATCGATTCTGACAGTCAGCAATTGGGAGAAGTTATTGTAATGAATAACAAAGCGGTTGATATTAAAACCACACAAATGAGTGTGAATAAGCTTTCGATGCAGGAAATCAAGAAAATTCCAGTTGCAATGGGAGAACCAGATCCTTTAAAATCGATTTTGACTTTGCCTGGAGTTACCAATGCTGGAGAAGCCTCTTCTGGTTTTAACGTTCGTGGTGGTGCTGCTGATCAGAATTTAATTCTTTTGGATGGTGCTCCTGTTTACGCAGATTCGCATATGTTCGGGTTCTTTTCGATTTTCAATGCTGATATCGTTAGCGGTTTAGATTTATACAAAGGAGGAATTCCGTCAAAATTTGGAGGACGTGTTTCTTCTGTTTTAGATGTTACGCAGCAAACTGGAGATTTTGAAGAATATAAAGTAAATGGAGGAATCGGAATTATTTCGAGCCGTCTTTTAGTTCAAGGTCCGTTGCAAAAAGAAAAAGGTTCTTTCATTCTTTCTGGGCGTGCTTCTTATGCACATTTATTCATGAAATTGGCTGATAATAATAATTCTGCCATGTTTTATGATTTAAATGCTAAATTGAATTATCGTTTTAATGCTAAAAATTCGCTTTCTTTTTCTGGTTATTTCGGAAATGATTTATTCGACATTAATGACCGTTTTGCAAGTACTTACGGAAGCACAATGGGAATTTTAAGTTGGAAACATAAATTTTCAGATCGATTAAACAGCAATTTATCTACTTTCTACAGCGATTACAGATTTAATTTAGAAATTCCGATTGAAAGTTTTAAATGGGACAGCAACATTCAGAGCTACGGATTGAAATACAATTGGAATTTCCAACAATCTGAGAAATTCAAAATCAATTATGGAATTGATGGTCTGTATTACAACTTTAATCCAGGTGTTGTAAAACCAACTTCTTCAGATTCGCAGTTTAATTACATGCAATTGGATAAAAAATATGCTTTAGAAGCTTCTGCTTTTGTAGATTTTGAAAATCAAATTACAGAAAAACTGACTTTCCGTTACGGACTACGTTACAGTATGTTTTACCGTTTAGGAGACGAGACGATCAGCACTTACGAAAATGGTCAGTCTGTAGTCTATAATCCGTTATACAATATTTACGAAGAAGGAACGCCAAACGGAAGCATCACTTACGGAAAAGGAAAAACCATCAGCAAATTTGATAATCTTGAACCGAGAGCGGCCTTGTCTTATGCCTTTAACGAAGAAACTTCTATAAAAGCGAGTTACAACAGAATGGCGCAGTACATTCATATTTTATCAAACACACAATCTCCTCTGCCAATGAGCATCTGGACTCCAAGCGGGCCTTTTACAAAACCTCAGCTTTTGGATCAGTATGCTATGGGTTATTTTAGAAATTTCAGAGATGGAGATTACTCTTTAGAAACCGAATTATTTTATAAAAATGTTCAAAATCGTATTGACTATATTGACGGTGCTGATGTTTTGGCTAACAATAATATTGAGCAAGTTATTTTAAACGGAAAAGCCAGATCTTATGGTTTAGAATTATTGTTTAGAAAAAACACTGGAGTTTTCACAGGATGGGTTTCGTATACTTTATCTAGAGCAGAACAAAAAACACCAGGAAGAACTCCTGAAGAGCCAGGAATTGCAAACGGTGACTGGTATTTATCTGGATATGACAAATTACATAATTTGAGCATTGTTGGAAGTTATGAATTGAATCCGAAATGGTCTTTCAATGGTAATTTCACTTTACAATCTGGTCAGCCAGTAACATATCCGAATAGTTATTATGAAATTGGTGGAATCCATGTGCCGAATTATTCTTTGAGAAATGACAACAGATTGCCTCTTTTCCATCATCTTGATCTTGCGGCGACTTATACTCCAAAACCTGACAAAAAGAAAGGATGGCAAAGCTATTGGGTATTTAGTCTTTACAATGTTTACAACAGAAAAAATGCTGCTTCTATGAGTTTTACAACCAATGAAGATACGGGAGCAAATGAAACCAGAAGACTTTCTATTTTCGGAATTGTTCCTGGGGTTTCTTATAATTTTAAATTTTAATGCTATGAATAAATTGAAAAAATATATGGTAATGAACAAAGCGCTGGCATTAATAAGTCTTCTTTTTGTTTTCGCTTCATGCGAAGATGTGGTAAATCTTGATTTGCCAACTGGAGAAACCAAATTGGTAATCGATGCCGAAATTATCTGGAAAAAAGGAACTGACGGAAAAGATCAAACCATAAAAATTAGTAAAACGGCTCCATATTATAATGGTTCTACACCAAAAGTTTCGGGTGCACAAGTGAGAGTAGAAAACAGTAACGGAGATGTTTTTACTTTTAATGAAACCGAAGCAGGAGTTTACAAATGCACTAATTTTGTTCCTGTAATTGATGCTGATTATAAATTATTTATTGATGCTGAAGGACAAAGTTTCACGGCAGTTGAAAAACTGACTTCTGTAACTCCAATTAATAAAGTGGAGCAGAAAATTGTTCCTGATTTTGACGGAACAGATATCATTGAATTAACTTTTTATTACAATGACCCAGCAGATCAGACCAATTATTATGTAACCGATTATCAAGCTCCATTTTTGATTTATCCAGAATATGAAATTACAAATGATGAGTTTTATAACGGAAACGAAATCAGCACTAGATATTCTCATGAGGACAAAATGTTACCTGGAAACACGGTAACGATTACGCATAGAGGTGTTTCTAAGAATTTCTATAATTATTGGAAATTAATTCTGGAAGCTTCAAATTCTAATCCGTTTTCTGTTCCTCCTGGAAATATTAGAGGGAATATTGTCAATACTAGTGATGCTAGTAATTTTGCAATGGGTTATTTTAGACTTTGCGAAGCCGATCAGGTTCCTTATGTAGTACAATAGAAATAATAATTTCATCTATACAGAAACTCCTTAAATGTTTTATTTAAGGAGTTTTCTTTTTCAACTTAATATTATTCTACTTCAAAAACAGCTTGTATTTCTACCGAAGAATTTACCGGAATTGAAGAAGCTCCAAAAGTTGCTCTTGCATGTTTTCCTTTTTCACCAAAAACTTCAACTGTAAGATTTGAAGCAACGTTCATTAAATCGGCGTGTTTTGTGTAATCGTCTTTTGTATTAAAAATTCCTGTCAATTGAACACAGCGTTTTACACGGCTTAAATCGCCATCAACTGCTTCATTCAAAACTGAAATTACGTTTAGCATTGTCAATTCCGTTGCCTCTTTTACTTGCTGTTCGTCTACATTCAAACCTAATTTTCCTGGATTTAAGATTTTTCCATCTTTCAAAGCTACCTGATTAATAAATACCAAATTTCCTGTTCGCACATAAGGCTGATAATTTCCTGCTGGTTTTGGCACTTGAGGCAATACAATATTCTTCGATTTTAAAATAGCATTAATTGAAGGTTCTTCTTTTAGCGTAATTTCCTTTTTAGAAAAAGTCCCTTTTAAAGCAAATGCAACTTTAGCAAAATTTTTCCCTTGCAATTCTGCTAAATAACGCTCGCTTTCAGTTGGTCTATTTACATCTTTTAAAGAAGCCAAACTTGTTGTTCCCAAAACAGAATTTCCCTGCGGAATTTTCTTATCGATTTTTTCGTTGCCTCTAATTCCGTTTGACACTAAAACCATTCCGTGAACAGCGAGACTATTCCAAAAAGATTGTAAAGCCAATTCTTTTCCAGCGCCGCTTCCCGCCGACATAAAAACCGTTGCAGGCATTCCTTCCAAAGCATGATTCGACCATAAATCGACTGTTTTAGAAAGAAACTCACTCATTGCTGTACTGATATTTCCAAAATAAACAGGCGAACCAAATGCGATTGCGTCATAAGTTGGTAATTCTTCAACAGTTGCAACTGGAATATCTTTTAACTTAGAATTTGTCGTTGTTTTTACTTGCTTGATAATTGCTTTTGCATTTGGATCACTTTCAATTCCTTTGGCAATTTCTTTTGCCAGTTCGTAAGTTCCTCCATTATCCGAATGAATCAGAACTAATATGTTTGTTTTTTTATTTTGTGCTTCCATTATATTCATTGTTAATGCTGTAAAAATGGCTACTAAAAAGACTTGCAGTTTTTTCATATTCTTGTAAATTATATTCATTTACAAAATTAGCGATGACGTTTTTATTAACTTTGCCAAAAAGTACATGCAGAACGCCAATTTAAAATGCGGTTTATCCGAAAAAAAGGAAGGTCAATTTGAAGATAATATTCAAACAAACGCTTATGTTTGGTATGATAAAAACTGGCAGCATGACGATTACGTTCACACGCACGAACGTTACCAATTGACTTATGTAGAAGAAGGCTATCAATATTTTCATATCGAAGAAAAGACGTATCTCGTTCCGCAAAATCATGTTATCTGGATTCCGACCAAAAAAGAACATCGCATTTCTTCAGAATCTAAAACGGTAAACTTGATAATTGCTTTATTCAAATCTGTTCCCGAACAAGATTTTTTTCAAAATGTACATGTTTTTTCAGCGCCCAATGTTTTAAAAGAAATGATTCTTTACGCTCAAAAATGGGATAAACTTTTAACGGAAAACGAAGAACAAGCCAATTTCTTAAAAGCGATTTTAACGAGTCTTCCTAACTTTTGTCACGAAAACAATTCACTGCAAATTCCAGTTCCTGCAGACGATCGTTTGATTCCTGTTTGCGATTACATCAATAAAAATTACCAATATGCTTTTGAAATTGATGAATTAGCCAATCTAGCTCAAATGTCAGTTCGCAGTTTGCAAAGGATTTTCAAACAGAAAACAAATATTACGCTTCAAAAATATTTGCAGTTAATTCGTATTCTGAAAAGCATTGAACTTTTAGATACCAAACAATATACTTTAAGTCAAATTGCTCATTTGGTTGGTTACAAAAGTCTTTCTGCTTTTAGCACTTCTTATTTTGCTGTGATTCAGGAAAAACTGAAACTTAGGAAATGATGTTTTTTAGCAAAAAATCAAATTTGATATAAAATAGAAAAACCACAAATTCAAATAATGAATCTGTGGTTCTTTTATTAAATAAGATTTGTGTTAATCAAATCGTTCTTTGTATTTTTTAAATAGCGTATTCATAATTAAAAGTACTATTCCAACTCCTAATAAAACCAAAGCCCTAATTAGGAAATCTGCATTGGATAAATCGAAAAACATGAGTCGTATAACACAAATTCCGACCAACGATAATGAGACATATCGGAAATATTTTTCTTTAAGAAGAATACCCAATATCAACAATCCTAAAGATTCTAATATCCAGAAGAAAGTTAAAATTCCTTTGTCAAATGTGAGGAATAAAAATAACCCAATACTAAACGTAGCTGGATAAATAATGATGCTGTTTTTAAATTCGAAATCTTCGATATATTTATAGATAATAAAAATGTATAGTGCCAGTAAAGCGAAAATAATTAGGTATACAAATTCAAATTTAGATTCGAAATAATAGAAACTTACAAAAGCCAGATGGAAATTGGCCAGCAAATAATATACAATACTGATTTCCTTTTTGTTTCCGATTTTTTTATAGTAAAGAATAATATTTACAATCGCGGTTGAAGCCCAAAACACCGGAAGCCATTTATGCTCTAATTGCGCAAACATAATGGTAGAAAGCCAAAGATTGATGACAATCTGATAATCTACTTTCAATTCTTTTATAAAATCTTTTTTCTTAATCAATATAACTAAGACAATCAATAAAGCAACGCTCAATAGTTGTACTGCCCAATCGATCCAAGTAAAATCATTTAGATTTTTGATGCTGTAAAAAGCAGAAACTAAAATCGGTAAAAGCGCAATAATTAAAACCGATTCTGGAGCTAAATTTATTTTTTTGTATAAAATCAAACCGAAATTTAAGATTGCCAAAAGCATAAATATCGGCGCTAAATAAGCTATTTCTACTTGAATGAATAATAAAGCTATAATCCATAAATTTTGAACAATTGGTAAAACTGAAATAAACATTTTACCTGCTTCTCTAGTGCTTTTTACTTGTAAATAATAATAAACTACAGACAACAAAACACATAAGGTTTGGATGCTGTACAGTATAATTTTATTATCTATATTGGCATCATAAATGGCTTGGTATATACTTAAAGATATTGTTCCTATTAATAATACAAACGAATAAATGTTGTAACGCTTGAATTTTTCGATTTTCTGAAAAATCCAAAAAGTCAATAATGCCAAACCTCCTAAATATATTGGAAGGTAATTGATCTCAATACAAGAGAAACCAAAAATTAAAGCGTTCAAAAGTATTAGCTCACAATTTAGCGTATGGAAACTTCCCCAGCCAGAAATGATTTCATTTGACTTGTTTCTTATTTTATTGGCAAACAAAATATAAACTTCGACAGCAGAAAGTCCTAAAGCAATTAATCCGATTTCGATATTATTTAAAAATTGAGTATTGTATAAAAACAAGGCATTTCCGAATATCAAGAAAGCAGCAGTAAAAAGATACAGCAGAATTTGATTGTCTGAAGAAAGCGTTTTTCTTTTAAATTGAATCCAAAGAAATTCATGATTTAATAAAGCAATTCCAAACCAAGGTAAAATTTGAATAATATTTCCTAAAAACAGATATTTATAAGAAAGCGGAACAAGTAAAGCGTTCGCACCAATTATACCGATTGTTTTAATAATGTTTTTATCTGTGTAAAATTCTTTTACAAACCAGTTCGTTACGATTACAGAAACAATTCCTAAAGCATAAAAAATATCTGAATTAGATTTTGATTCTGTAGCAATTAGTACCACTCCTACTACAATCGCGATGTTTAAAAAAGTAAATCTTCCTAAATCGAATGTGTTTGTTTTGAATTTGAATCGCAAAAGACACCATAACAAAGCAATAAATACAAGCGGATAATAAAACGAAATTTCAATTGTATGATACCAACTTATGAAGAAAAAAATCGAAAACAGAATAGAAAGAATTCCGTTTAAACTCAGATCTTTCTTTAAAACAAAAGCATCTGTTTCTAAAAACTCTTTTCTTGCAACACAAAAAACAGAAACTAACAAGGTTGCCAATGTCATCACAATTAAAGAAGCAAAGACATTTGTAATATTCGTTTGTACTGAAGACAGATTAATGTGCAAAATAAAGAAGCCCAAAATAAATATTCCTAAAACATGATTGATTCCTAAAAATATTTGGTGTAATAAAACTTCTTTGCTCTTGTAAACAATAATTAGACAGGCAACAGCCAAGAAATACAGTCCGCATGCAATAATATCGTAACCCACTTTCCAATCGTTAAGCATGAAAATGGTTAAGGCAAAAAGCACAAACGAAACCATTCCGTCAAGATGATAAAGCCAGAAAATCTTTTTCTTTCTTGCAAAAAGTGTTGCAAAAAGGCAAAGAATACCTGCTACCAACAAAACAAAAATCTTGATTCTGCTTCCCGTTGAATGTAAAACCAAACCTAAAGCAAATAAAATCCAATTGGTTAAATGTGTTGCAAAAGCAGTTTTATCGAATTTTGTATTAGCATAAATACTTCTGTATTGCATATACATACAACTTACCGAAACCAAAACAATACCGATTATGGCGAAGAGGTTTTGAGAATTACTTAATGCATTTGAGCCTTGAGTAAACCAAATATCAAATATTATAAAACCAGAAATAACAATTAGTAAATGATATTCCCATTTTTCTTTGTACGATAAAATAATTCCTGCTGTTGCAGTAAGTGACGCCAATAAAAATGTGATTAGAAGTTTTTCTGGAATTACGCAAAGAATTAAAATACTTAAAATTGTATGAAGCGATAAAAAGGTTTGCTGTTTGATAATATATCCAACATACAAATTGATTCCGATTCCTAATCCGATAAGCGAATACGCGAGGGGAATATTATCTAAAAAAGTAAGCGCCGGAATCTGCGATGCGCCAAAACAACCAAACAAAAATAAACTTGCTCCAGCACTACGAAGCCAAAGTCCCGTTTTAAACCATTTTTCTTTATTCTTTAAAAAATAATAAGAACCTCCTAAAATTCCAGCATACAACCAAAGAATTAAAACACGGAACATTGGCGAAACTTTCAAGGCTGTATAAATACTCAAATAACCAATTCCCAATACCATAATGGCTGTTCCAAGAATCCCTGTCCAGTTTTCGGCAAATTGCTGTTCTAATTTTTTCATTAAAACATAAAGAGCGCTTTCAGGATAATCTTGCTCTTCTTCAAATTCTTTCGAATCATCGTGTACAACCTCTGTATTTACAGGAAGTGTTTCAAAATTTTCTACAAACTGAGGAGTTTCTTTTACTTCAATTTCGTTATATGAATCAGCAGTAATAGTATCTGAAACTAATACTGGTTTTTCTGAAATTTCTTCTGCTACAATATTATTTTCTAGAGAAATATCTTCAATAACAGATACCGTATCTGGTATAATTAAAGGTATGTTTTCGGGTATTGGTTCAGCAATTATTTCAACCTCATCTTTTACAGAAGTCAAATTTTCAGGTTTGAAATCAGGTTGTGTAAGCTGATTTTTTATTTCTTCAATTTCCTTTTTTAAGGTTTTATACTCTTCCTTAATCTTTGTAAAAGAAGAATCTAAAAACTCATTTTCCTTCTTTAATTTCGAAAAATTATTGAATAAAATAACAATGCATGCAATTAATGATAAAAGAATAAAATTCTCCATAGGCTAAATTTTGAATCTGCTAATGTAAGAATTGTAAGCTTAATTTAACATTCTAAATAAAATAGTTTTGTGATAAATCAGAAAATCAAAAAATAGCCGTGATCAGAGGCATTACAGCCACTAATTCAATTTGACTTTTCAATTTCATAAACGAAATTCCATTTGGGTTTTTCTCCAAAATAAGCTACTTCTTCTTCGGCTATTTTTTTGGCTCCAACTCTTGAAATTGCAATTTGCGAACGGATATTTTCTGCTCCGATATGAAATCTAACTTTAGAAACAGATTTAAAAAGATAATCCAACATTGTCTTTTTTACACTTAGATTAAAACCTTTTCCCCAACAGGAAACCGCATAAAAAGTATAGCCAATAAAAATACAGTCTTCTTCTTGATTGAAATCGTAAAATCTTGTACTTCCGACAACTTCTCCAGTTTCTTTATTTATAATTTTAAAAGCGCCTTTACTTTGCATTGCACCTTCAAAAAACTTTTCGAAGACTTCTTTTTTCCATCGATCTTTATTCGGATGCTGTTCCCAAATCTTAGGATCGGAAGCAACTTTATATAATGCATCAAAATCTTTTTCTTCTAAAGGAGATAGAATGCAAAGATCGTTTTCTAAAACGGGTTGTAAATTAAAATTCATAATCTGATTTTTTTCAATTCTAAAATTAATCAATATTTAAAGATTCCATTCGTAGTTTAACCAATCTTTGTTTTCGTTGGCTCCAAGTCTTTCGTAAAACTTTTTTCCAGCATCATTCCATGGCGCAACCGTCCATTTAATTTGACCGCAATTATTTTGTTTGGCTTCTTCATGCAGAGCATTCATTAATTGTTCGCCAATTTTCTGACCTCTATATTTTTCGTCAACATATAATTCTTTTAAATAAATGGCTGGTTTATTTACAGCGGTATATGGCAGAAAATAATAGACTAACATTCCTGCGATTTGTCCTGCATCTTCTGCAACAATAGAATAAAAATCAGGCGTACTTTTTCTGAATCCGCTTTCGCGAACGATCTCCGGCGTAATGGCAAAAACATCAATATATTTTTCAAATACGGCCAAATCTCGCATTAAAACCCAAATTTTCTCAGCATCATTTTCTTGTGCTTTTCTTATTATGATATTTATTTCATTCATAGCATTTTATCTTTTAAAGTTCAAAATTAAATTTAAATTGGATTATATTTGTAGTCCAATTTATTCAAAATGAATAGTCCAATTTTAAAAGTGATTTTTAATGATCTCGATTTGAATCCAAATGGAGACAAACCGATATATCTTCAGTTAGCTACCGTTTTATTGCTTTCTATAAAGCAAGGAAAACTTCAAACGGGACAAAAATTGCCTTCTTCGAGAGATATTGCTGTTTTTATCGGAATCAATAGAATTACGGTTTCTAAAGCGTTTGAAGAATTACAAAATCAAGGTTGGCTTGAGAGTTTTACGGGACGCGGTACATTTGTGTCTGCACATATACCAGAAATAAAACCTGAAAAACTTCAAGAAAAATTCAACAAAGCACAAAAAGTAGCTGGTTTTACTATTGATAAACCTAAGTATTTAGAAAACTCTTTTTTTGTACCTAAAACGCAACTTCATTTTGATGATGGTTTTCCAGATCCGAAATTGGCTCCGTTAAAAGAACTTTACAGAGCTTATCGGAACCAATTAACTCGAAGCGGACTTTACGATAAATTTGGAAGTTATGGAAATCCAGACGGATCTGATTATTACAAAGAAGCTATTTCAAAACATTTAAACGAAACGCGTGGTTTAAAAACGACTTCCAAAAATATATTATCAGTACGCGGAACTGTTATGGGAGTAAATCTAGTTTGTAATGCACTTATACAACCAGGAGATATCGTTGTTTCGGGAATTCCTGGTTGGCGTCGTGCCGAAAATAATTTCCTCCATGCAAAAGCTCAACATATCGGAATTCCTGTTGATGAACATGGTTTGGTTATCGAAGAATTGAAAAAGATTTGCCAAAAGAATAAAGTTCGAATGGTGTACATTACACCGCATCATCATTACCCAACAACTGTTGCGCTTCGCATTGATCGCCGATTGGAATTATTAGAACTTGCTAAAGAATATGGTTTTATCATTTTTGAAGATGATTACGATTTTGATTTTCATTATAGCAATCGTCCGTTGCTTCCTTTAGCAAGTGCTGATGAAAACGGAATGGTTATCTATTGCGGTTCTTTCAGCAAAAGTTTTTCTCCTGCTTTTAGAATGGGTTATTTGGCCGCTCCAGAAAATGTAATTGAACATTTAACAAAAGTTCGTGTACTTCTGGATCGACAAGGCGATCACATTCTAGATAATGCTATGGCAGAAATTATAAATGATGGAACAGTGCAACGATATCTTCGAAAATCTCTAACCATTTATGAAGACAAACGAAATCATTTCTGTAATTTATTAAACAGTGAATTAGGAAATGCTGTTGATTTTTCTATTCCACAAGGAGGAATGACGGTTTGGACTAAATTTGAAAAATCAATCCATTTAGAACAATTGGCAAAAGAAGCATATAAAAAAGGATTGTATTTCTCAGATGGAAAAGCTCACCGATATCCAAATTATAATGAAAATGGAACAAGACTTGGTTTTGCTTCTTCTTCTAAAGAGGAATTTGAGAAAGGAATTGAAATATTGAAAAAACTAATCTAAAATTACAACACCAATTCTTCAAAAATTGGCTCTGCTAAAAGTGAAGCATACAAAGATTCAATCGAATGTTTAGAACCGTGAATTTGCCATTCTAAAATAATATGATCTATATTACGGTGTTGCACTAACAGTTTAGATTTTATACCATAAGTTGAAAAAAGCTCTTTGCATCTTGCGTGACCTGCATCTGAGCGTTTAAAAGTTATTCGAAGCATTTTATGTTCGTTGATGAGGTCAATTTTATCTTGAAGAACTGTTAGCATCGTTAGAATTAGAAGAATCATAAGCGCTGCACAAGCCGAAGCAAAATAATACCCAGCTCCTACGCCCATACTAACCGCCGCAACCGACCATATTGTCGCCGCCGTTGTAATTCCCGAAACATGACTGTCTGATCTAAAGATTACTCCTGCACAAAGAAAACCTAAACCAGTAACAATATTAGAAGCTATACGGTCTGGATTTCCAGCGCCACCGATCCATTCAGACATTAAAGTAAAAAAACAAGCTCCGACAGAAATCATTATTGTGGTACGAAGTCCAGCGGCTTTTCCTCTGTATTCTCTTTCAGCACCAATTAAAGCTCCCCAAAATGCTGCCAAAAGCAATCTTATGATAATTTCTACCTCCATTTAAAGTCTGTTTTTGTTCAAATAAAATTACGGAAAAAACACAAAAAAACCGTAAAAATACTTGTGGGTTAAGTTTAAATTATTGCTACACTTGTATATATCCAGATTAAAAAATACCACTTCTCGGTAAGACTATAAATTCTTATAATTTAAAGACGCCAAGAACTCCAAAAACAAATTTAATAATTAATAATATTATGGAAAAAAAAGATATCCTAGAAGGCATACATATGCTTGTTTCTAATAATGTTATAGGAGATAAACAATTAGCAAGCAGATACAAAGGCTTTAGAGGAGAACTATTTCTTGAAAATTATTTAACTTCAAAGTATCCAAATTACAAACAGATGGAAGGAGGAATCATAATTTCTAAAGATAGTAATGAATCTAGTTTAGATAATTCTCTTTATCTATCGATTATTCCTGAGGAAGATTTCGACGGCAGTTATGTTGAAGTTTTCAGCTTTTTATCAAAGCTCAATTTTCAAAAAATGTATTTGATTTCATATACAGATAATTGGAAAGAATTACCTGTTATGAAATATGCAAATGAAAATATATCTCTTAATGTTCCAGATATAATCATACATGAATTTGATACCGATACAAATACTTTCAAAACGACTTCCAATAACATTGAAGAAATAACAGACTTTTTCACTACAATTGAAAACAGAAAGAAAAATTCTTACCCAATACTTGAATCTACAAAACAATGGTTAATAGATAATTTAGAACCTTTTTCTACATCTCAGCTAATTAAAATTTATCTAAACAGATTATTTCTAGATGGTTATTTAGGATTTGGCAAAGAAAAAGGAAAACCTTCCGATATTGACATGATAGTTAAAACATCTGAAAATGTTTACCGCTTGATTGAAGTTAAAGAAAAAGATTTACCAAAATTTGCAAAAAAAGGTTTTGGATTAGATGTACCACGTCTAAATGATTTAGTGAGAATTTCCTATGAGACACAACTAGAATATTATCTAATTGTAAGACAAATTAATAATCAAACTGAACGGGAATTAGTTGCTTGGAAATTTATCAAAATTGATAGTTTTTTTGATAATGTAAAAGAAGACCAAACAGTAATTGGTGGCACTGGTATGAGAAGTATTAACTCAAAAAATGAGACCTTAATTTGTGATTATAACTTATTCAATAATTTGTAGCTCTTTAATCTCAATTTGTTCTGCTCCTTTTAGGCTTTTTATCATTTCACTTGCGACTGCTTGTATTGTATTAACTGGAACACTATTGCCAAATTGTTTATATGCTTGGTTATTTGAAACAACTATTTTAAAAGTATCTGGATACCCCTGGAGTCTTGCAGCTTCTCTGGGGGTTAACTTTCTAGGATTTTTGCCTTTTTGTTCAATTAAAATTTCACTTCCATCTTTATAATATCTTGCAGAAATTGTATTAGTATATTCTGAATCTTTATTCACAATCCCAAATCCAAAACCTTTTCCTTTCAATTTATTTTCAAATTTTCGTCTTTGGTGTCCTTCCCAAAGCTTATCTGAGATCGTATATTTTGGATCGACTTTTGTTTCTAATATATCACCTACCCTTGTTAATTTACTTATAGGTTTCGGAAATTCAAACTTCACATTCTCATCTAAAAATCCCACAATAAATATTCTTTCCCTGTTTTGAGGCAAACCAAAATCTCTAGCTTTTAAAACATCTATATAGATATTCTTATAACCCGCTTCTTTTAAATGCTTAATTATAATTTCTAACGTTCTCCCATTGTCATGAGTTTTCAACCTTTTAACGTTTTCTAATAAAAAAGCTTTTGGTTGTTTCGTTTTTAATATTCTTTCAATATCAAAAAATAAAGTTCCTCTTGTATCATCAAATCCTTTCTTTAATCCTGCTTGAGAAAAGGGTTGACAAGGAAAACCAGCTAATAAAATATCATGTTCAGGTATATCATTAACATTAACAGTGGTAATATCACCAAAGATTTCTTCGTTAGGATAATTAGCTTTATATGTTTGAACAGCAAAATTATCCCATTCACTTGTGAAAACACATTCAATTTTTTCATTTGAAGCTTGCTCAAATCCTCTCCTAATGCCTCCAATTCCAGCAAATAAATCAATAATTTTTATCATTTTCTCCAAAACTCTATAATTGTTGGTATTTCTTCAAAAAAATACTCTTCAAAACTTACTATATTTTTTGCTTTAGCTAATTTATTGCCATTTGCAATCCATGAATAAGCTACAATAACAATGTTATGCTTAGACATTTCTTCCGCCTTACTTGCTGAAATTTCCTCATCAACCGTTAGTAAGTGAATTTCTGGTATTTTAGTTCTTTCTATTTCCTCTGCAACTTCCTGCCATCTTTCTCTCAAAGAAGTTTTCATTGTTCCAATAATAGTTTTATTTCTCCTCTGATTAAATTTTTCAATACTCGGCAAAACTGAATCAACTTTTTTCCCTAGACCAACTTCGCTAAAAATTTGTCTTCCGATTTTATTTTGAGAATCAAATTCATAATCTAATAAATTATATAATTTGTAAATAATTGCCTCAAAAGTTTTTCCCGCCCTTGCCCTTCTTGATTGGGTATTACTTAGCGAAAGAGCATATAAATAAGGAAATACTCTTCCGGCATACTCTCCACAAAGTTCTTTAACAGAAATTTTTAAATCCTCTCCTTCTTTGGATACAATACTGTTTTCAATCAAAACGTCCAATAATATTTTAGGAGTCTTTAAAATTTTATACAGGTCTTTCATTACTGCTGCATTAAAATTAACCTCATCCTTTAAGAACTCATCCCAAACTTCAGTTCTAAGTGATTTAATTATATCACTTACCATCTTAGTTTCAATAATATTGTTTTGTAAATCTGGTCGTCTTAAAAAAATTTCATCTACAATTTGTTGAGATGACCTAATATACTTCCCACGTTGAGAAATTATAAATTTATCAAAAGAAAGCTTTTCTTCTTCTGGAATTTGAATTATTATAGGTATATCAGACAATTCGTGGTATTTAAGATTTAGACAAAAATAAAGCAATTTTTATTCTTTTGAATTACACTATATTTTTTTTTTTAAATGATTTATCAACCAAATAAAACAAATTACAATCAGATTTGATAGTGTCAATAATCTATTACTATTAGAGCAATCTACCAATCTGATTAAAATCATAATTCCTTATTTTCTATAATCAATTTTGCAAATCTTGTTTGATATTTAATATATACTTAATCATAAAACACACAAAAACCTCCAAAATCAAAATTGAATCTGAAGGTTTTTCTCTTTATCTAAAGCTTAAAACTTATTTATATTCTTTTTCTTTCTGCGCGTACCAATCTTTCATCACATAAAAAGCTTTCTTTTTAATTCCCTGATCAGAAATTAAACCTTTACGGTTGAAGAAATCCTGAATGTTGGGCAATTGTCTTCTTGGCGATCTAAAATCTACTAAAATCCACGGAGAAACTCCCGCTAAACCTTCAATTCTATTGAACATTTGTGTGTTTTGAATATACAATTCTTCTTGATATTCTTCGTTCCAGCGTTCTCTTTTATCTCCGTGAAGACCTTGCAAAGCCTCACCACCAAATTCACTGACAATAACTGGTTTGTTATACGGAATTACCCATTGCATGTCTTTACAAGATTCGTTGGTTCCTCTATACCAGCCTAAATATTGGTTGAAACTCACAATATCTACATATTCGTTCATATTATCATGCAGCGTATTGATATTATTAGAACTTGAAGTCACTTCCATCGCCATACTTATTAAACGAGAATTATCTTGCGTGCGAGCATATTTTGCCAATTTGCTTAAGAAAATATCACGATCATCTCCATGCGGAGTTTCATTTGCTATTGACCAAATTACAATTCCGCAACGGTTTTTATCTCTATAAATCATGTCGTGCAATTGGCGTTCTGCATTAGCATAAGTTTCAGGATTTGTCCAAGAAATGGTCCAATAAACAGGGACTTCCGACCAAATCATTAATCCCATTTTTTCAGCTTGTTTGACCATATTTTCGTTGTGCGGATAATGCGCCAAACGAACATAATTACAGCCTAATTCTTTTGCCCAAGTCAATAAAGTTATTGCGTCATTCTCAGACCAAGCTCTTCCAGATCTAAAAGGTGCTTCTTCGTGAATACTGATTCCGCGTAAAAAGACTTTTTTTCCGTTTAATAGAATTTCTTTGCCTTTGGTTTCAATAGTTCTAAAACCAATTTGATCTGCAATATTTTCATCTGCTTTGCTAATCGTTACGTTGTATAATTTTGGTTTTTCAGGAGTCCATAAAACTGGATTGGCTTTTATTTCAAAATACGCCATTCCTTTAGCATCAGTCGTAACGTTCTTTTTGATTTTTAATTCCGGAATGGAAACCGAAACAGATTGATTTCCACTTTCACTATTTAGTTTTATCCAACCCGAAATTTTTCCTTTTTCTTTTTTATCCAATTGAACCAGATAATCTTCGATATACGTATTTGGAACTTGAGCTAAAGTCACGTCTCTTGTGATACCGCCGTAATTCCACCAATCCATATTTACAGTTGGCACATTATCTTTATGGCGTTTGTTATCTACTTTTACAACTACGAAGTTATTTCCGTCGACTAACAAATCGGTTATATCAAAATTGAACGGAGTATATCCGCCAATATGAGTTCCTGCCATTTTTCCGTTTACATAAACTTTCGCATCATAATTGACAGCCCCAAAATGCAAAATCCCTTTAGTTTTAGCATCTTTTTTATAATTGAAATCCTTCTGAAACCAAACCGTTCCTTCGTAAAAAAACAGTCTCTGATCTTTAGAATTCCAATCTGACGGAATATCCATAACTGCTGAGGTTGCAAAATTATATTCACTCAATTCTGTGGTGTTCCATTTTTTATTTTCGAAAAATCCGTTATTTTTAAAAGGCTCCAAACGGTAATTGTAATATCCATTTTCTAGCGGATCTACGATATATCTCCATTTTCCGTTTAAAGTAAGATTGTTTCTCGCTGAAATATTAGTCACTAATGGAATTTCCTGCGCTATTGTTTTTCCAAATAAAAGAAAAGCAAAACACAGCATTATCATTTTTTTCATATTTAAAATCATTTTGGTTTTGAGGTTTTTTAATTAGTAAAAAGGAATATCATAAAGTTAAAAAGTTTCTTTAAAGCAGTATTAAATCAACCTCATCCATTTCTACGAAATAACCCATCAAATACTTATCAGTTTTAAGCTATGAAGCTTCCAGTACAGTTTTCATGTAAAAAAGCCAATGCATTATACGATTTCTAAAAGATAACGAAGTCGTTTTGAAAAATAATTACTGTTAAAATTCATTGTCAAAGCTAAGGTCTGAGCTTTTAATTTATATTTGAGTTGTCTAATTTATACTTAAAAGCAACCTACAACCTGAGCAAAAAAAGCATTAATAATGAGTGACCCAATTACAAGTAATGTAACATTGAATACCGTTTCGTTGAGAGAAATTTTAGGAATCGAAACAGACAATGCAATCAACAGCGAGTACAATCTTTCCATTCCAGATTATCAGAGAATATATTGCTGGGAGGAAAAAACAGTCTTAAAACTGATTGATGACATCAAAAATTTTTCAGAAAAGAAATACCATTTAGGAAACATTATTCTACACAAAACAAAAGAAAACCAATACGACATTGTTGATGGTCAGCAGAGACTGGTTACTTTATCACTTTTGTTATTACAAATAGGAAAAGATAAAGATAAAAAATTCTCATTATTAAACTCTGCCTTTAATTCAGAACTAGCAGTAGAATATCTGAGTTATAATAAATGGCTAATCGAAAATCATAAGGATATTGAGAACCTTACGGATAAAACAGATCAAATATTAAACAATTTACAATTTAGTGTCTTGACTATCGAAGACCAAACTATTGATTTAGCCTACACTTTTTTTTCTAATCAAAATTCCAGAGGAAAATCATTAACCGATTATGATTTGCTCAAAGCGCATCATTTGCGTTTTATTCATATTCCAGAACAAGCAAATCATATGGCTGAAAGATGGGATAATTTAATCTTAAATTTCGATAATGACTCTACAGACAAAGATTTGGGAAGAACTTTTGAAATTTATTTGTTTAGGCTAAGAAAATGGATGCGCAAAAAAGATTGGAATAACGATCAAAAATTTAAAGTCAAAAATGAATTTGAGGCCTCTCCTATAATTTCAGAAATTCCTCCTTTTGGAGAACAATTTAGATTTAATGAATCTATACAAGGTGGATCTCACTTTTTTGCTTACACTGATTTTTTCATTTATAAATTCAAAACATTTTCAGAGACTTTAGAATACAAAACTCTTCATGACAATTTATGTCACGAAAGCCATTGGTGGTATCGTGATGCAATCGAAGCTTTTCTATTTGCTTATTATTTAAAATTTGGAACTCTCTACATGTCTGACGCTTTAATTGGTATAATAAAAATTATGTCTAAACATCGATATGAAAATAATAGGGCTTATTTACATTCGATATTAAAATTTGCTTCCAATTCTGAAATAATTATGATGATTGAGCAAGCAACATCTCCAACTTTTTTCCTAGCAGAAATGTTGGAACAAATAAAAACCCTTCATTACGGCACAAGTTTTCCAGGGATAAAGGGAAGATATCAAGACAAGACAAAGAATATTATTGAAAAATTAAAAAAGAACACTATTGTTAAATATAATTAACCATGAATAATAAATTTACGCCAGCTACAATAGGTCAACTAAGTTTTTCAATTCCTTTATACCAAAGATTGTTTGAATGGACGGAAAAGGAAATTTTTCAATTATTAACTGATTTATATACCGGTTTTAAAACCAACAAAAAGAATCCTTATTACATTGGAATGCTGACCATTTTTAAAAATGGCGGCGAACAAAGTTTAGTTGATGGACAACAGCGTTTCACTGTCTTAAACTTAATGGGACTTGCTTTTGATTCTGAGGATTGGAAAAAATTTGTTAAGCCTGATGAATATCGTTTAAAGTTTTTTGCTAGAGAAAAAGATGCAAATTACATAAAGAGCATTTTTGAGAAAACGGTGACAAATGACGCAGGGCAATATGTCAACAAAAAAATGAGAGATGGAATTAAAACTATTAATTCTTTCATAGACAATTTATCTGCTGATAAGAATGAGTTTATAAATTATATATATGAAAAAGCAACTTTCTTTATTTCTGAGCTTCCTGAAAGCTACACTGCTCAAGATCTAAATAGATATTTTGAAGCCATGAATGCCTCTGGAAAAGGTCTTGAAAATCATGAGATTTTGAAAGTTGATTTGTTGAAAAAAATCAGTGACGACAAGAGTTTATATACACAAATTTGGAATGCTGTTTCAGAAATGGATAAATCTCTAATACGTCCACATAAAGAAGAAACAGTATCAAACCTTCAATTGAGAATAAAAAAATCTTTGTCTCAATTGTCCAATTATAACGAAATTGTAAAAGATTGCAATGATATCAAAACAGATGAAAATGAAAATACTGAAGAAAAAGAAATTAAAACAACGATAAAACAAATTACTTCTAGTTCCAAACGTCCAAATCCTAATTATACAGCCAGAAGCGAAAAATCAATTTTAAATTTTACTGAGTTTTTACTTCAAGTTTTATGGTTACAGCTTTCAGAAGAAGAACGAAAAGCTACTACCAACTTTTTTAATACTTATAAATTACAAGAGACATTCAATAAAAATTTAAAAAATGATAAGGTTAAAACTTTCTTTGAAAACCTTTTAAAATACAAACTTCTATTTGATCAATTCGTTGTGCGCATCACTCACAACGAACAAAATGACACTTCGTATTTTATTAATTTCAACGACAATGATGCTAATCCTAATGATGGAAAAAAAATAACCCAATATCAATCCATGCTTTATGTTAGCACTTCCTATCATTTGTGGTTGACAAAACTACTAGAATATGTAGCACAAAATCCTGCCGACATAAAAGCTGAAGAATTTATTGAAACAATAAAGGAATACGATAATGAGCGTTTTTCTGTTGAAAATTTCAACAGCTCAAATTTAGCTTATGGAAATATTGACCGATATTGGTTCTGGCGTTTAGATTATTATTTATGGGAAAACAGAAATATTGTTTTTAAAGATGACAAAAGCATTAAAATTGCAGAAAATTATCTTTTCAAATCCAATCGATCGATTGAACATATTGCTCCTCAAACTCCTCAAACAAATAGTAATTTAAAATTAGATAAAGATGATTTAGATCGTTTTGGGAACTTAGCTATGATTTCATCTGGGCAAAATTCTTCTCTGCAAAATGAGCCTTTTGAAATAAAAAGAGCCCATGTAAGAACTTTTATTAATGAATCTAAGAATGGTACAATTGAAAGCTTAAAAATGTTACACATTCATAATTTTGAAACATGGGATATTGATGAAATTAAAAAACATGAGTGTAAGATGGCCACAGTTTTAAAAAATTCTTTTCCAAACAATTCCGCAATGTTTGGTTATTTATCTAAAATAGCGGAACCACTTTGTGACACTCCTGAAAATAATTAATGATACGAATACATACTTTTTATATAAATAAAAAAACAGAAGCCACTTCAATTAAGAAATGGCTTCTGTTTCTTCAATCAATCCTAAGATTTTACCGTAGGCTATTGCGGCTTTATGAACTTGAACTGTCCAATCTTCGGCGGCATTATCATCGGCTCCATCTGAAATGTATTTTAAACTTAAAAACGGAATATTTTCTTTCATAGCAATCATCGCTAAAGCGTAAGCTTCCATATCAACCACATTGTAAGCGTCTGAACAATGCCCCATTTCGAAGTTATCTCCTGTTCCGCAAATTCCTTCTGGAAGATTATCCATTAGCAAACCATATTCTAAAACTGGAGGCAAACCAGAAAGTGGCGTTTCGTATAGTGCAAATCCCAAACCTTGAACGTCCATATCTCTTTGTACAAATTTAGTACAACAGATTACCTCACCTTTTTGAAAACAGCTGCTTCCTGCCGATCCAAGATTTATGATTACAGAAGGTCTTTTCTTTTGGATCGCTTTTGTCAATTCGTAAGCAGCGTTTACTTTTCCAATTCCAGTGAATAAAACATTGTTTCCTTTAAAAACTTCTGCTGCTTCAGATTCAAGAGCAAAACAGAATAATATATCTTCAACCTCAAAAGATGTGGTTTGATTAATTTGTATCATGCGTAATTTATTTTCGGTTTACAAAAATACGCTTTAAAATTTACGTAGTTGTAACCTAAATTTAAAATCCAAAAAACACGTTAAAGTCTGCTTTCTATGGTAGATTTTGTTTTATAAAAAATACATTTGTGAGAATCCGTAAAAGAATCAAATCTTAAAAAAACAGAAAGGAAAACTGCATGGATAATGAAAAATTCATTTTCTGCCTAGAAGGCGTTCGAGATATAGAAGATCATACCCCGACCAATGTGGTAAAATGTCTTGAAGAATTGGCAATTGACCAAGGCATTTCTAGCATTCATAAAACTTGCAATACAATTGAGGGCTTAGAAGAAAGCTTGAATATTTTGCTTTATGAAGATCATAATTTTAAAGATTATGAAATCATTTATCTTGCTATGCCTGGACAGGAAAATAATATCTGTCTTCACGATTATTATTACAGCATTGAAGAAATTGCCGAACTTTTTGAAGGAAAAATGAAAGGTAAAATTATTCATTTTGCCAATCTAAAAGTTTTAGATTTAAATGAAGAAGAAGCGCAATATTTCTTAGACATTACTGGAGCAAGAGCCATTTCTGGCTACGGTTCTACTTATAATAAAATTGCAAGTTGCAGTACTATTGACAAAGCATTTTTTAGTCTATATCAGGAAAATGACAATCTGATTGAAGTGGTCGAAGATCTTTATACCAAACATTACAATCTATGCAAACTGCTCGATTTTAGATTATATTATTAAAAAATGAAAAAGAGTCAGGCAGAGAAAATAAAGACCTATAATCTAAAAGGATTTCGAGAGAAGTTTTTGGGAGAAGACAATCCTATCCACATGCTTTTCAAATCGAATTCTGAACATTTTTTCTGTCTTGAAATTGGAGAGATGATGCAGATGCAGCATCCAGTTCCGCCTTCTAAGCATTCTTGCCATACTCTAATTTTTATTTCTTCAGGAGAGCATACTATGAAATTGGGCTATCAGGAATATATCACAACGGATAACGAAATGATTATGGTTCCGGCTGGTCAGATTTTTTCGCTTGATAATGTGAATAATATACACAGCGGATATATTTGTCAATTTCATCCTGATATTTTAATTCGAAAATACGGCAGCCGCGAACTCCTCAATGAGTTTGATTTTTTGAAAATTTCAGGAGACCCAAAAATTAAACTGGCACCTGAAGATCTTGCGCCAATTACCAATATTTTGGAACGATTGAAAAAGGAATATTCTGAAACAACCGTTACTGATCTAAACATTGTGCAATCGTATCTGATTACTTTGTTTTATGAAATGAATAAAAATGCGGTAAAAACCTCTAAAAGCATTTCGGCGGCAGAGGCAATTACAGGAAAATTCAAAGAATTGATTCATGATCATATCAAAACCCAGCATCAGGTTAATTATTATTCTTCGCTGCTAAATGTTACTCCAAACCATTTAAACAAGTGTGTCAAAACTGTAACGGGAAAGTCTGCGGTAAAATGGATTGACGAAAACATATTGCTAGAAGCCAAATATTTATTGTTTCAAACTACACTTTCTGTAGGTGAAATCGCAACGCAAGTAGGCTTTGAAGATCAATCTTACTTTAGCCGATTTTTTAAAAAAGCAGAAGGAATTTCTCCTATCCGATACCGAAAAATGATTGATAAGTCCTAATTATTGATTATAGAATCCTAACAAATATGTGAGTGTTTTTCGGAAATTTGCTAGCTCAAAAATGCAAATTATGATTTATGTTTTTAAAACTTCCGTTGATAATCAGACCAAATTCGAATCGGCTTCTGCATTACTAAATCAATTATTACCAGAATCGCAGTGGAACTTCGATCTTGAAGATTGCGATAATATTTTACGAGTAGACAGCGAATTGAATGTTGCTGAATTACTTCAAAACAATACCCTTTTCGATTGTATCGAATTAGAATAAAACTTTACATGCCTTTTAAAATTTTTAATGGAATCAAAATTATACCAAAACCGAACTTTTGAAACAATCGATTATTCGGAACAAAGTTTAGCCAATACTGAATTTGTAAACTGCGAATTCATCAACTGTAATTTCTCTAAAAGCGATTTAAGCCATAATGACTTTCTAGATTGTACTTTCAAAAATTGCAATCTTTCTTTAACGACTTTACGAAATACTGGATTAAAAAACATCCAATTCATCGGCTGTAAATTAATGGGATTGGATTTTAGCGCTTGCAATAGTTTTTTGTTTTCAATGAATTTTCAAGATTGTATTTTGGACTATTCAACTTTCATTTACAAAAAACTAAAGAAAACCAATTTTATAGATTGCCTTTTAAAGGAAACCGATTTCTCGAATACCGATTTGTCTTTAGCTGTTTTTAAAAACTGTGATCTTTCTGGAGCCACTTTCGTGGAAAGTATTCTAGAAAAAACTGATTTCAGAACTTCCAGAAATTATGCTTTTGATCCGTCAGAAAATAAAATTAAAGGAACAAAGGTTTCGCATACGGCACTTGCAGGTTTGCTTCAAAAATTTGATTTATCCATCGAATGATTTTTTAAGTTTTCAGTCGCAGTCTCGGTTTTCAGTTTCTTCTGCGACTGAATACTGAGACCGAGAACTGAGACTGCGACTGCGACTGAAAACTTAAAAAGCGGGATTGCAAACTAAATTGCATCCCGCTTTTCCTATTTAATCAACCACGATTTTTATTTTAACCAACGAGGATCTCCAATGTTATTATCAATCATTGTTTGGTTTTGAACTTTAAAGTTACCTGTCGTAGCATCCACAAATTGTGGGTTTGCTGTTACTCCACTTGCATCAACTTTGTTTAAAGCAATACTCGCATCCATAAAACTTGCCGCAGTATAGTAGTAATTTTTACTAAATGTAGGCGCTTCTGTAGTTGTCTGATTCGTATAAATAGCTGATGTTGAAACAATCAATGTGTTCATTACAGTAGAACTATTATCTGCAAATCTTACATATAAAATTCTTTTTGGAGCTACTGTATTTGAAACATTATACAACGTACAGTTTTGTATTAAAGTTGTAGTTTTTAATCCAGTACCAGAGAAACCTCCTCCAGCTGGAAGAACTGCATCTACCCTAACAAAATCACGTCCTGTAGAACAAGAATCGAATGTGCTATTTTTAAGTACTATACTTGCAACATATGTATTTCTAAAATCAATAAAATCAGCTCCAGCATTCGTATTTACTAATTTAACAATACTATTATCAACCGTAAATGAAACTACTTTTGAATTTGAAGCACTAGCCGCAATTAAAGCACGTGTATAATCATGGATGTAAGATTTAGTGATTAAAATATTTCCATAATTAAGAGAAGCTCCTGAAACAGTTACAACTGCAGCATTAGTTAATCCATTTCCATATAATTCTAAATCTACCAATGAAAGATTAACAAGTCCAGAATTTATAGTAAATTTCACATTCAATTTTGGTTTATCCTCTGGTCTTACACCTCTAATGATAAGCGATTTATTTAAAATCACCTCACCTGTTGTCTGATAAATACCTGGCATAAGCAACAATCTAGATCCTGCTGTAGCCAGCGCTATTTTAGCATTTAAATCATCTCCTGGATTTACTATAATACCATTTGTAAGATCAACACCACTTGTAAAACTTAATGTTCCTCTTGTTTTTGTTCCATTTTTTAAAGTAACTGCATAGTCTGTTTCAGGAGTTAAACCAGTAACAATTGCTACTCCTGCCGTTTTCTCTTCTGCTGTTATAGTATGAGTTACATCACCTGGCTGAAGCGAAATATGAGTTACATTACTATTTGGCGTCCATCTCAAAGTAACAGATGTACCTTGAATTTCTTCATCTTTTATTGGGAAGAAAATCTGTTCAGATAATGTTGTCGCAGTAGTAATAGACCATTTAGAATCCTCAAGACCAGATGCACTTACCGATTTTACTCTAATAGAATAAGTAGTTTCTCCTTCTAAAGCTACTTGAATTGGTAGTTGACTAGCTGAAACATTCATTGTTTTAAAAATAGTCTTGAACTCTGGATCATCTGGACTAAACTCTACCACGTAATGATCTGGGTTTTCATCTGCTTTAACACTCCAGTTTAATTCAACTGTAGTTGAGTTTCTAACTCTGGCTGTCAGTGCAATAGGAGAAAATTCTCTTGTATTCCCTACACCGTCTAACAACTCTTCATTATAACTTTCACAACCCGAAATTGTAATTGCAAGCAATAATATGGTTATTAGTCCTCTAAATATATTTTTTGTGTTCATCATAATAACTTATTAATTTATTAAAGATTTTAATAACCAAAATCATTTTTTAACTGGCCATTACTTCCATCAAGAAATACTTGCCATATTGGCCAAAATTGTCTGTTATCAGGATTTACTCCTGGTTTGTACAATGAAGCGATCTTAGCATCGGCAGAAGTTCCTGTCCATGTCCATGTAAAAGCTGTATATGTAGCTCCAGGATTTGTAGTTTCTCCTCTGTTTAATCCATAAATATCTAAGCTAACATTATCAGATTTATATTTATAGTATAAAGTTCCAGGTACATCAGCATATTCACCAGTACGAGCTGATAAATCTGCCATTTTTTGTTTTGCTTTGTCTAAGTTTGTTTTAAGCAAGTTCCAACGAATAAGCGCTTGTTTACGCTCCATTTCTCCAGTGAACTCAAATTTATTTTCTTCAACAAGAGCATTAAACATTACTTCTTTACTAGTTAAAGCATTTACATAGTTCTCAACTTTCACAGTCTGATCAGCTGAAGAAAATGATCTTCTTCTAATTTCTTTTAAATAAGGCATCGCTGCACCAGGACCTTCTAATTCATTTGCTGTTTCAGCTGCAATAAGAAGCACTTCAGCATAACGCATGTACATTTTATTAACACCATCATCATTATCTGAAGTAACTCTTCGTGTCATCCATTCGTAACGATATTTACCAAAACACCATGTATCTAATGATGCTAACTCTTGCTTAGCAATAGGATAAGGAGTTGCTGCTACGGCAGTACCCCATTTGTAAGGTACACACGTAACATCTCTACGTAAATCTGTCTGATCATAATCATAGAAAACAAATGGTAAAGGACCTGCTGCACCTCCACGGTTTGCTCCATTTTGCTGGAATTGATCGCTTGGAGAAGTATGTTTTACTGCAAACGTAAACAACATACGACCACGACCATCAGCAAAAGGAAGTTCCCAAAGAGATTCTCCTCCTGCAGTAGTAATTTCTTGATTATATTTTCTCCATAATCCTTCAAAAGTAGATTCTAAATGGGCAGAACCACTTTCAATTACTTCACGAGATTCTTTTAATGCCAATGCATACATATTAGCAACTGAAAGTTCTGGATCATTACTTCTTCTTACTCCATCAGGATATTGTTGATAACCGCTTGCTACTAAAGCCAAACGTGCTCTAAATGCTTTTACAAATGCTTTGTTTACATGTTCTACTGTGCTAGTATAAGAAGTCGCATTTGGCCATGCAACCAAAGTAGAAGCTTCTCCTAAATCTGCAATTAATTGCTTGTAAATAACATCTCTATCCGTTTTAGGCAAGTATAAAGTTGCAGTAGTAATAGGTTCAAATCGAGCAGGAACATCTCCCCATGCTTTAAGTAAATCAGCATAGTAAATTGCTCTTAATGTTAAAGCTTCTCCTAACAACTGCCCCATTTCTGTTCCCGGTTTAGGATCTCCATATTGACGCATACCTGTAATACAAACATTTGCACGTTCAATACCTGAAAACATCATTGAATAAGCATTATTTGTTGTATTCATCTCTGTGTTACTTGGCTTTGCATCGTAAACAGCCAAATCTGCCTTATCACCTGCTGTCTGCGACGTATTGTACCATTCTGTATCTGTATTTAATCCATAATATGGTAAAAATCTTCCTCTATAAGAGTTTGTTTCAGCAAATGGCACTTTTATTCCATCAACAGCTCCTTTTGCAAGTGCAGGTTCAGAAAAGATCAATGCTGGATCTAATGTTGATGGCGCATCTGTATCTAAATAGTCATCTTCAAACTGCTGGCAAGAACTAAATAAACTCGAAATAATTAGTCCCGCTATTATTAATTTATGTTTCATTTTGTGATAATTTAAAATTAGAAATTAAGATTCATTCCAAAAATCATTTGTCTGCTTCTTGGATAAGGACTTGAATCAACCCCTGGTGTAAGCGGGTTTTTTCTTCTCGTTGAAACTTCAGGATCAGAGCCTGAGTAGTTTGTCCAAACAAAAACATTGCTTGCCGTCAAGTAGAATCTTAATTTAGAAATTCCAAGTTTAGATGTAAACATTTCTGGAGTTGTATATCCTAATGTTAAAGTATTTAATCTTAAAAATGATGCGTCTTCAACTGCCCAATCTGTAAATATAGCAGTTCTCATATATGGAGACCACATAGTTGTATTAGCATTAAGAGCTGCTAAAGCTTCAGGATTATCTGTTACTAATTGACCTGTCGCTGGATCAAAATTTGTCCATCTTTTTCCATCAGCCATAGTAGAATTTAAATTTTTATATCTTCCTGAAGCTGTAGCTGTAGAAAATTCAATTTTATCAGCATTGTATATATCATTACCAATACTCCAGTTAAAAGCTGCCATTAAATCAAATCCATAAGCATTTCCGTTGATGATAAAACCTCCTGAACTTTTAGGATTAACATTTCCAATGATCGTTTTATCGTTTATGTCTACTTTACCATCTCCATTAATATCTTTTAATTTCATGTCTCCAGGTTTAAGAGCACTTCCGTCTCCTACAAGAGTTGTAGCAGTAGAAACTACTCCAGTTTTTAAAACATATTTCCCACCAACATAGTCAAAATCAGAAACTTCATATCTTCCATCATTTTTATATCCATACATAGCACCTAAAGAAGAACCAACTTCTATAAGATAATCATCTCCAATTTGTGAAGAAGCCCATCCAGTTGCTTGTCCAAAATTATTCATAACACCCAATGAGTTAATACGATTTTTGTTTACTGACATATTGAATGAAAAGTTCAAACCATATTTAGCTTTTTCTATAGCTACAACATTTAAAGTCGCTTCGAAACCTGTATTTTGTGTTTCTCCCATATTACGGTATTGGTAATCATATCCAGATCCAGGAACTGGGAAATTAATTAACAAATCGCTTGTAATGTTTTTATAGACATCGAAATTACCGCTTAAACGATTTTTGAAAAATCCGAAATCTAAACCTAGATTCTGAGTCACTGTTGTTTCCCATTTCAAGTCTGGATTAGGCATTGTTTTAGAAGGTGCCCAAACACTTGTAACTCCATTGATCCATGTTGTTGGTGTAGATTGAAAAATTTGAATTTGCTGTCCAACAGGAATATTATTATTTCCTGCTTCACCATAACTAGCTCTTACTTTTAAAAGATTGATCCAAGTTTTATTTTTTAAGAAATTCTCTTCTGAGATTTTCCATCCTGCTGCAAATGCTGGAAAATATCCCCAACGATTTCCATCTAAGAATTTACTCGAACCATCTGCACGAAAAGTAGCTGAGAAGATGTAACGATTTTTGTAATCATAATTAGCACGTCCGAAGAATGATAATAATCTATCATCTGGGTTGTAGTAGTTATCTACTGCTTGCGGTGTTCCTTGACTTGTAAGTGTTTTTGCTTTTTCGAAATCAAAGAAAGTAGGATACCCATGAATAGTAGTCGTTACTGTATTTGAAGTATATGAAATACTTTCTTGACCAAGAAGAGCAGTCAAATGGTGATCATCACCCATTATTTTTTTGAAATCATAATTTAATGTATTAGCATTTCTAAAACGCTTTTCTTTACTATCGCCCATAATCATTGCAGGCATATCTTGCAAAGTTGCCGCTGGCGAATTAGCTACGTAGTAAGTAGTTAGTCCATAGAAACGGTAATCTAAATTGTTAAAATTATCAAGACCTAAATCAACTTTCAATTTCAAATTATCTACAATTTCCCAACCAAAACTTCCTAACATATTAAAGTTTTTACGAAACTGCTGACGATCATTATCTGAAACAGATTTAAAAGGATTTACCAATAAATCAGATCCATCTCCAGCAACATCTTCTGAAGTCAAACCAGCAACAGGAAGTGGTGCATAACCTACAATAGTACGCATACGAGAATCTGACGAAGATTTCTCATTTTGCTCATTTACCCCACCACCATCAATCTCTGTATCTGAATAACGCATAGTGAAAGCAACATCTACTTTATCACTTAATTTGCTTTTTAAAGCTAATGCTAGGTTATTTCTTTTATAGTTAGAACCTATCATGATTGCCTTTTCATCATAATGAGCATAATTAAAGTTATAATTAAGCTTATCTGTTCCGCCTCTAATTCCTAAATCACGGCTTTGCACCTCACCTCTACGTCCAAAAATTTGCTTTTGCCAATTATCTCCCTTTAATCCTTTGTACATATCATGATCTTCCCAATTTCCAAAATACTTAGTGTATGTATCTGGATTAGAAGCTACTTTTGTTCCTGTTTGAGAAAGCATAGCATATTCGTATTGCCATTTCGTATAATCTTCAGGTGACAAAACATCAATTTGATTAGCCATCGTTTTCATACCATAGAACATATTAAAGTTCACGGCAATTTTCCCGTCTTTTCCGCTTTTTGTAGTAATAAGAATAACTCCATTTGCACCACGAGATCCGTAAATTGCAGTTGAAGCAGCATCTTTTAAAACAGTCATAGAGTCAATATCAGATGAAGAAATATCATTCATATTATTGATTGGAAATCCATCTACAATAATTAATGGCGAAGCATCTTGAGTAAGTGAACCACCTCCACGAACTCTAATTCTAATATCTGCATCTGGAGAACCCTCTGAAGCAGCTACTTGAACACCTGCAATACGACCTGTTAAAGCTTCAGCGACATTTGCCACTGGGACTTTTTTCAAATCTGTACCAGAAATAGTAGATACAGCTCCAGTCAAATCAGATTTCTTAGATGTTCCATATCCAATTACAACAACTTCATTTAAGTTGTTAGAATCTTCAGACATGGTTGCATTAACTTTCGTTTTTCCTTCAGTCGAAATATCAATGTTTTTGAATCCGATAAAAGAAAAAGTTAATACCGCTTTCGGGTTGGTAAGCTTTAATTTAAAATGCCCGTCAAAATCGGTAGAAGTTCCGTTCTTAGTTCCTTTTTCTAAGACGTTTACCCCAGGAAGAGAAAGTCCCGCAGCATCCTTCACGGTTCCCTCTATCGTTGTGCCCTGCGCGTGTACTTGACTACCGATCAATAAGCACAGTAAGAAAACAAGTTTAAAGCAAAAATTTGCCCCTTTGTTTAATAGTTCTTTAAAGTTCATGGTTGATTGTTTAAGTTATTAAAAGTTTTTCTTTTTGGTTTAAGTGGTTTTTTGTGGTTACTTTCAATTCATTTTTAAGTTAATATTTGTGGTTTTATTTTAACAGTAATTTATTTATATCCCCTCTAAAGCTTTATTCCTGCACTGTTTTATCTACTTTTTACTTAATCGATTTCGAAGAACGAAAACAAAGTTGTAATCGATTACACAAACATAGATATTTTTTTTAAACGAAAAATAAAATTTCCCAAAAATTTCATAAAAAAAATTACATATTAAAAATTTTATCGGTTTTTTATGTGACATATATAATTTATATCAATATAAAATATTAAATATATTATTATTAAACGTTCATTTGATTCACTTTTTACAAAAAAAACAATCGATTACATGAATATTAATTACGAAATTATTAGGTGTTAATTTTACACTTAAAAAGTTAAAGGGATCCTAAAAAAAATCAAAAATAGAAAAAAGAAATGCTTTATTTTAAAGTGTATTTTCTGACTAGAAGAGCTAAATGAGCAACTTAAAATAAAATATAGCGTAAGTTTAAGGCACAAAAAAAGCCCTTAAACAAACGTTAAGGGCTCTAAAAAATTAAATTCTAAAGGTTTAAATACGCTGCAACTGCAATTGCTTTTGATGTAACCTCATCAATATGAATGTAATAATCATTCCGATTACAGACATTACAACTCCTATAAGGTTTGGAGACGAATAACTGAAACCTGCTGCTAAAGGCAATCCGCCAAGAAAAGCTCCTAAAGCATTACCAATATTGAAACTTCCTTGAAGTGATGCAGAAGCAATCATCTCTGCTCCCTTTGCCGTACGAATCATCAACATCTGAATTGGTGCAATAACTGAGAACGAAATAGCGCCCGTTAAGAAAGTCAGAAATAATGACATATATTGATTGAATGAGAAAAAGTAAACCAAAACTAAATCAATAGACATTACAAGCAGTAAAGCTAGAGTCGTTGGCGCTGGCGAAAAACGGTCTGCTAATTTCCCTCCTACGAAATTACCAACCACCATTCCTAGTCCCGCTAGAATTAAGATTGAAGAAACATCTTCTGGCGAAAACTTCGATACATTAATTAATAAAGGAGCAATATAACTGATCCAAGCAAAAAGGCCTCCAAAACCAATTGCTGTGATTCCGATAATTAACCACGCTTCAGTTTTCTTAAAAAATTGAAGCTGTGTTTTCATATTCACACTTTCTCCTTTTTCAAGATTTGGCATCCATAAATAAATAGCCAAAAATGTTAGCAAACCAACAATCGCAATTAACACAAAAGTATAACGCCAAATGAAATGGTGACCTATATAAGTACCAATCGGTACACCAATTAAGTTCGCAATAGTTAAACCAGCAAACATTATAGAGATTGCTTGCGCTTCTTTTCCTTTGTCTGCCAAACGGCTTGCGACTACCGCTCCCACTCCAAAGAAGGCACCGTGTGGCAATCCAGATAAAAATCGAGAAGCAAATAAAATATTATAATCGGGAGCTATAATTGACAATGCGTTAAAAACCGCCAGCATTAAAGCTAAAATTAAAAGCATTTTTTTAGGCGCATAATTTCTTCCTGCGATTACTAATAAAGGTGCTCCAATAACAACTCCAAGTGCATAAGACGAAATTAAATATCCCGCCACAGGAATTGAAACTTTCATATCTGAAGCAATATCTGGGAGTAACCCCATCATTACAAATTCTGTAATTCCAATAGTTAACCCTCCTAAAGAGAGTGCAATAAGACTTTTTTTCATTTTGATTTAATGTAGAAAGGAATAGATTTCTACGTTGCAAATTTAACACCGTTAACCTTTAAAAAAGTTGTAAATTTGCGATATAAAATTGTACATTTAAGTTATGCCGAAATTAAATCAGTTTAAAACGCTTGTTCTTGATGAATTTGAAGAAGAGAAATTTCATCTTCCTCCGCATACTCATACGTATTATGAAATCATTTATATAAAGAAAGGAAGCGGCATTCATCACTTGAATAATAACCTGCTTCCTTATAAAGCGGGAGATCTTTTTGTGATTTCGCCAGACGACGAACATTATTTTGATATAAAGAAAAGCACGCGATTCATTTTTATCAAATTCACGGATAATTATTTCAATTCGAAACAAAACTTGACTTGCGACGAATTTCTTGTAAACACTCCTGAAAGTTTCATGCGCGACAAAATCTTAAAAGAAACGGTTTTAAAGTTTGACGAACCTTGCAAAACGATTTTAAAAAATACCGTCGAAAATATTGTTACTTATGACAAATATATAGATGTCACTTCTTCTCCAATTGTTTTCTATCAGATTCTTTCGATTTTTGGTTTAATTAAAGAAACAATCCGATGCATGAATCTGCAAATGCAATCAACACATTTAGATACGGAGCAAATTGCCAATTACATTCATCAAAATATTTATCAGCCAAAATTGGTTAAGGTAAAAGTCATTGCAGAACATTTTAATATTGCTCAAACCTATTTCAGTGCATATTTCAAAAGAACATTTAGCATTAGTTATCGTGAATACATTCATAATTTGAGAACGACTTTAATCGAAAAAAGATTTCACAACAATCAATTGCCGATTAAGCAGATTGCCTACGAGTTTGGTTTTACGGACGAAAGTCATTTGACGAATTATTTCAAGAAACGCAAAAACATGAAACCAACCGATTTTAAGAAACTGTAGTTAGCGAAATCTTAAAAAGTAATTTCCTCGAACATTTTTAGCTAAATTTGTACTTGAAAAAACAATTTCTTTGAAAAAGAAAATCCACATAATAATGCTTTTTATAACGCTTAGTTTCTTTTTGAATCCGAGTTATACTTCTGCATGCAATATGGGACATCACAAAGAAATTGCCTCTAAAGAAGAAAATAGCTGTTCTAAAAAATGCTGCGAAAAGAAAACTTCGAAACAAGAAAAACACAATTGTGATGGAAAATGCCGTCATTCTGGATGTACAACCTCAGCATTGCAATTTGTTATTTTGACTTCAAACGATCTTGATTTACAAAATGATGTTTTCAATTTTTCTTTAAAAAACACGATTTCATCTTACAGTAATTCTACTATTTCTTCTGGATTTACTTCTATTTGGCTGAAGCCGAAAATATAATTATCGCATTTATGACAGCCCATATTGGGTCTTTTCGGAATCAACTTTTTTAATTAATTTTAAAGGAAATTAAATCCTTTACTCAAATAATATATACAATGAAAAAATCAATCATAGCTTTAGCAACAGTACTAACAGTAGTTTTTAGTGCAAATAATATTCAAGCAAATACAATAAAATCAGAATCAGGAACAACAGAAATCGTTGATGCGAGTCAACTTCAATCGGTTTACGATGCTTATTTTAATGTGAAAGATGCGCTTATTAAAAGTGATAGCAAATTGACTTCAGCGAAAGCTGCAACTTTATTGACAGCGATTTCTGCAGTAAAAATGGACAAACTAAAAAGCAACGAACATACCGTTTGGATGAAAGTAGTTAAAAAACTAACTGCCGATGCGAAAAGTATTTCGTCTACAACAGATCTTAAAAAACAGCGTGAGACTTTTAAATCTTTATCGAAAAGCACTTACGACTTGATAAAAGTTTCAAATCCAGAACAACCAATCTACAAACAATATTGCCCAATGGCAGACGCTGATTGGTTAAGCAAAGAAAAAGCAGTTAAGAATCCATACTACGGTTCTTCGATGTTGACTTGCGGAAACGTGGTAGAAACGATCAAATAAATATGAAGCTTTACATCAAAAACATGGTGTGTGCGAGATGCAAAATGGTTGTGGAGTCTGAGTTTGAAAAACTCGGACTTCAGACCACTGCTGTGGAATTGGGTGAAGTAGAATTGGAAGAAGAAATCAGCGACGAGCAAAAAGATGTTTTATTAGAAAATCTTCAAGCTTTAGGTTTTGATTTAATTGATGATAAAAAGACAAAAACGGTTGAAAGAATTAAAAATCTGATTGTCGATTTGGTGCATCATAAAAACAACGATCTCAAAATCAACTTGTCTGATTATTTGGCTGAAAACTTAAATCAAGATTATAATTCGCTAAGCAATTTGTTTTCGGAAATTGAAAATACCACGATTGAAAAGTATTTCATCAGTCAGAAAATTGAAAAAGTAAAAGAATTATTGATTTACAATGAACTTTCATTAAGCGAAATTGCCGATATTCTTAATTACAGCAATGTCGCGCATTTAAGTAATCAATTCAAGAAAATCACGGGCTTTACTCCTACTTCTTTCAAACAATCAAAAGATAAAAAGCGTATTCAGATTGAGAATATATAATTTTGTTTCACGCAGATTTAAAATGATTTAAGTAGATTTTTTTCTCAAAATTAAATCTGCAGAATCTGCGAGAGATTCAACCACAAAATTTGTAACATAGCCCAAGGTTTCAACCTTGGGTACACAAAGATTGAAATACGATACGTACCCAAGGTTGAAACCTTGGGCTATGTTTTATATAGAATTCGGAAAGCTTTTTTTTAAGACAAAGCTTTGCGAACTTCTTAAATTTCTCATTTAAAGAAAACTTAGCGCTCTTTGCGTAACTCTTAGCGTGCTTTGCGGTTAAAAAAACAGCATTTTGTAAATCTTACAAATCATTCACAAAATTATACAAACCGAACTCGGACTTACTTCAGAAATTTGCATTGTAATACTTAAAAACCAATACAATGACTCATCAATATATAATTTCAGGAATGTCGTGCAACGGATGCCGAACTAAAGTCGAAAAAACTTTGAACGAAGTTGAAGGCGTTCAGGCAGAAGTAACTTTGAATCCGCCAACGGCTACGATTACAACGGAGAAACATGTTCCGACAGAAAAATTCCAAGAAGTTTTATCTGCCGCGGGAAATTATACTATTGAAATGGATTCTCCTAAAAATCATGGCGAAGCACCGAAATCTTGCTGTTCTGGTCATAAAAAAGAGAATCACGAGCATCATAAATCAGAACCTAAAAAAATACAACACAGTGCTAATGGCGTTTATTACTGCCCAATGCATTGCGAAGGCGACAAAACGTATAACAAACCTGGAGACTGTCCAGTTTGCGGAATGGACTTAGTGCCACAAGTTGCCATAACAGCAACACAATTTACATGTCCGATGCACCCAGAAATTGTTTCAAACGAGCCTGGCGATTGTCCGATTTGCGGAATGGATTTAGTTCCGATGCAAGCTTCTGAAAATGAAGAAAACAAAACTTACTCTGATTTATTGAAAAAAATGAAAATCGCTATTTTGTTTACTCTTCCAATTTTCATTATTTCAATGTCAGAAATGATTCCGAATAATCCACTTTACAATATAATGTCTATCGAAAAATGGAATTGGGTTCAGTTTCTGTTTTCGCTTCCTGTTTTGTTTTATGCAGGCTGGATGTTTTTCGTTCGCGCTTACAAATCAATTGTGACTTGGAATTTGAATATGTTCACACTAATCGGAATTGGAACCAGCGTTGCTTTCCTATTTAGTATTGTCGGAATGTTTTTTCCAGATATTTTCCCTTCAGAATTCAAATCGCATCACGGAACCATTCATTTGTATTTTGAAGCCGCAACCGTAATTATCACTTTGGTTTTATTAGGACAATTATTAGAAGCCAAAGCACACGGACAAACAAATGGCGCAATCAAAGAATTATTGAAATTAGCTCCAACCGAAGCCACTTTAGTAGAAAAAGGAATAGACAAAGTAATTTCAATTCACAATATTAAAAAAGACGATTTATTGCGCGTAAAACCTGGAGAGAAAATTCCTGTTGATGGAAAAATCTATTTTGGAGAAAGCAGTATCGACGAATCTATGATTACAGGAGAACCAATTCCTGTAGATAAAAAAGTGGGGGATTCTGTAATTTCTGGAACAATAAACGGTACAAAATCGTTTGTAATGATTGCCGAAAAGGTAGGATCTGAAACGATGCTTTCTCAAATTATTGAAATGGTAAATAATGCCAGCCGATCTCGCGCTCCAATTCAGAAATTAGCCGATCGCGTTTCTAAATATTTCGTTCCGACAGTTGTTTTTATTTCAATTTTGACATTCATTCTTTGGGCGAAATTCGGTCCAGAACCTGCTTACGTTTACGGATTAATTAATGCAATTGCAGTTCTAATTATTGCTTGTCCTTGCGCACTTGGATTAGCAACTCCGATGTCGGTAATGGTTGGTGTTGGAAAAGGCGCTCAAAACGGAATTTTAATCAAAAATGCCGAAGCCTTGGAAAACATGAATAAAATTGATGTTTTAATTACCGATAAAACAGGAACAATTACTGAAGGAAAACCATCTGTAGAAAAAATATTTGCAGTAAATAATAACGAAGATTTTCTACTTCAGAACATTGCTTCTTTGAATCAACATAGTGAACATCCTTTGGCGCAAGCCGTAGTCAATTTCGCGAAAGCAAAAAACAGTGAATTAAAAGAAGTTCAAGGTTTTGAAACGATTGCAGGAAAAGGAGTTTTTGGAACTATCGAAAGTAAAAAAGTTGCTTTAGGAAATAAAAAATTAATGGATGAAATTGGAGTTTCTGTTTCTTCAGATTTAGAAAACAAAGTAACTGCCGAGCAAAATCTTGGAAAAACTATTTCATATATTTCTATAGAAAAAGAAGTTTTAGGTTTTGTTGCCATTATCGATGCAATCAAAGAAAACAGCGCAAAAGCCATTAAAGAATTAATCGATCAAGGCGTTGAAGTAATTATGTTAACTGGAGATAATCACAACACAGCAAAAGCCGTTGCTGAGCAATTGCATTTGAGTTCGTTTAAAGCCGATTGTCTTCCTGAAGATAAATTGAAAGAAATCGAACGTCTTCAAGCGCAAGGAAAAGTTGTCGCAATGGCCGGAGACGGAATTAATGATGCGCCTGCTTTGGCTCAGTCCAATATCGGAATCGCGATGGGAACAGGAACTGATGTTGCAATTGAAAGTGCTAAAATTACTTTGGTAAAAGGCGATTTAAACGGAATTGTAAAAGCAAAAAACTTGAGTCACGCCGTAATGTCAAACATCAAACAAAACTTATTCTTTGCTTTTATTTATAATACGTTGGGCGTGCCAATTGCTGCTGGAATTTTATTTCCGTTTTTAGGAATTTTGCTTTCGCCAATGTTAGCGGCGGTTGCTATGAGTTTAAGTTCTGTTTCGGTAATCGTAAATGCTTTGCGATTACGAAATCTAAAATTATAGGTTAGGTCTAATTATTTAAACACATAGAAACATAGTTTTACATTGTGCGTAAAGGCGTTTCACATGCTTCAATACACATAGCTATGTGTGGAAACTAGTTTCTTTTATTCTCTTTTTTAGACTTAAATTCTATGTTTCTATGTGTTAAAGAAATTGTGTTCAATTAGACCAACGATTTAAAATTATTATTTATCATGAAAATCAAATACCTCTTTATATTTTTCTTAATCGCTTTTCAGCTAAAAGCCCAAAAAGTCGTACGCTACGATTTGCACGTTCGCGATACGATTGTCAATTTTTCGGGTAAAGAAAAACGCGCGATTGCTGTAAACGGACAAATTCCGATGCCGACTTTGACTTTTACCGAAGGCGATATTGCAGAAATTTATGTGCACAACGAATTAAAAAAAGAAACCACTTCGATGCATTGGCACGGATTGTTTCTACCAAATAAAGAAGACGGAGTTCCATATCTGACTCAAATGCCGATTGAACCTGGAACAACTCATAAATATACTTTTCCAATTATTCAAAATGGAACGTATTGGTATCACAGCCATTCGGGTTTGCAGGAGCAAATTGGTTTGTACGGGCTTTTTATCATCAATAAGAAAAAAGACGATTCAACTATCAGAAAAGGAATTGATGATTTGCCAACGATTCCCGTTATTTTGAGTGAATGGTCAGATTTGAAACCTGAAAATATTCAACGAATGCTGCACAATGCCAACGACTGGTTTGCGATTAAAAAAGGAACTACTCAAAATTATGCTGAAGCCATCAAACAAGGCCATTTTTCAACCAAAGTAACCAACGAATGGAAACGAATGAACGCGATGGACGTAAGCGATGTTTATTATGAAAAGTTTCTTCTTAACGGAAAAAATGAGCAACAGCTTTCTGATTTGAAACCTGGCTCAAAAGTTAGATTGCGAATTGCCAACGGAGGCGCTTCAAGTTATTTTTGGCTGACTTATGGAGGAGGAAAAATTACCGTTGTGGCCAGCGACGGAAATGACGTAGAACCCGTAGAAGTCGATCGTTTGATTATTGCGGTTTCTGAAACTTATGATGTTGTAGTTACGATTCCAGAAGACAATAAATCTTTTGCTTTTTTGGCTACAGCCGAAGATAGAACAGGATCTGCGTCATTATTTTTAGGAAATGGCGAGAAACAGGCTGTTCATCATCTTTCGAAATTAAAATATTTTGAAGGGATGAAAATGATGAATGATATGATGAAAATGAATGGCGAAATGAACGACATGGGCATGAATATGTCGTTGAATAAAATGGACATGAATGCCGTAATGTATCCTGAAATTTCGGGTGAAGATGAAAATGCAAAACCTGCAATGGATCATTCGAATCATAATATGGAAGACATGAAAATGGAAAGTGACAGCACAGAAACTTCTGAAATTGTGACTTTAAATTACGGAATGCTAAAATCTCCATTTAAAACAAATCTTCCTAAAGATGCGCCTGTAAAGGAATTGCGCTTTACTCTTTCTGGAAATATGAACCGTTATGTTTGGAGTTTAGACAATAAAGTAGTTTCTGAAACAGATAAAATTCTAATTAAAAAAGGAGAAAACGTTCGCATTACATTATATAATGGTTCAATGATGCGCCATCCGATGCATTTGCACGGGCACGATTTTAGAATCTTGAACGAACATGGCGATTATGCTCCGTTAAAAAATGTGATTGATATTATGCCAATGGAAACCGACACCATAGAATTTCAGGCAAATGCAGATGGCGACTGGTTTTTCCATTGTCATATTTTATATCACATGATGGCTGGAATGGGACGTATTTTCACTTATGAAAATTCAGCTCCGAATCCGTTGATTCATCATCCTGAAATGGCTTTTAAAATGCTAAAAATGGATGATAGAATGTTTCATTTTATGGCCGAAAATGATTTTGCATCCAACGGAAATGATGGTGAAGCAATGTTTAGCAACACAAGATGGAGCATCGGAACGGAATGGAGATTGGGTTATAATAACGAACATGGTTATGAAACTGAAACGCATATCGGAAGATATATCGGAAAAAATCAGTGGTTGATGCCTTTTATTGGTTTTGATTGGAGATACCGAAGAATGGGAATGGACGAACAAGAACAAAATCTTTTCGGACAGAAAAACACCAAAGACAATCGTTCGGTTTTCAGTGCCGGTTTAGAATATACTTTGCCAATGCTGATAAAAGCGCAAGTTGAAGTGTATACGGATGGAAACGTACGCGTTCAATTTGAACGAAAAGATATTCCGCTTGCTAAACGTTTGCGAATGAATTTAATGTGGAATACCGACAAAGAATATATGGCTGGTTTGAAATATATCGTTGCCAGAAACTTCGGAATCACAACGCATTATGATAGCGATATGGGAATTGGATTTGGAGTTAATTTGAATTATTAAATTATAAAAACATTAACTTTTTGTAAGAATCAACTCAACGAATTCTCTCTATATTTGGAGTACCAATTATAATCTCTAACACAAAAAACATTTAAACAAAATGACAAAAGTAATCACTGCAGTAACTGTTGCTTTCTTTTCTATTGGCGTAATGGCACAAGAAACAAAACCAGCGACAAAAGAAAAAGCTAAAAAAGAATCTTGCTGTAAAAAAACAACAGACAAAAAAGACGCAAAATCTTGCTGTGTTAAAAAATAAATGAAACTTGATTTCAAGAAAAAGGCCTCAAAAATTGAGGCCTTTTTTTATGGTCTTTTGCCACGAATTTCACGAATTAACACAAATTCTATTCGCAAATTAATTCGTGATAACTTGTGAAATTCGTGGTTATAAAATTATTTCACGCGAATACTCCATTCAAAATCCATTTCAGAAACCTGAACACCTTCTTCGTTTGTTCCTATAGATTTCATCCAGAACGTCTGCCCTTCTCCCGTTTCTATTGTTTTCTTGATGGCATCGGCTATTAAATGTCCGTCTTTGCAGACAAATGTAATTCTTCCGGTTGCTTTTTTGGTGAAGTTTCCTTTGTTGTTGGCTACCAACATCGAGATCTTTTTACCACTTTGCTGAATCTGAGAAATTACCAAAGCTCCAGTTGTTAGCTCTGCAGCCATAGCTTGAACTGCAAAATACATAGAGTTAAACGGATTCTGGTTGATCCATCTGTGCTTTACTGTTACTGTACAACTGCTATCGTTTATATCTTTTACACGTACACCGCAAAAGTATGCAGAAGGCAATTTGAATAAGACGAATTTATTAAGTTTTGATACCGAAAGTGCCATATGATTTGTTTTTTCTTGTAAAAATACAAAAAAACTATGCACGCACAATAAATTATTCGCATATCAAAAGGAAGCCAATAAAGACAGGTGTTTCGAATGATTTTCAACATTTTAAATACTATTTCATAGTTTTAAATTTGTTAAATTTTTGTTAATATTAGGTACTATGCAAAACAAGATACTGTTTTTTAGACATATATTTGCATAAGAAATTACTATATACTTTTAATCATGCAATCAACAACACCACTCATCATGGAAAACACATCAGAAAAGAATACAGCAACATTTACTCATTTGAGTACTTTAAGTCAATATATAATTCCTTTTGGGAACTATATTTTTCCGCTAATCATTTGGTCAAGCTATAAAGACAAATCTGAATTTGCAGATCATCACGGAAAACAGGCTTTGAATTTTCAGTTAAGCATTTTGCTTTACTCTTTGATTTTAGCACTTATTGCTATTCCGATTTTTATCACTGTCTTTTTGCAGAATCTTCCGATAGAAGCAGTTTTTAATGACGAAGACTTTGTAATCAGAAACTTTAACTTTCAAGCCAACATTGGACTTTTAAGTGCCGGAATTACAGCTGTCGTCCTTTTTGGATTATTGAAATTTGTTGAATTCTTTTTAGTGATCTATGCTTCGATAAAAGCTTCAAACGGAGAATTATACAAATATCCGCTTACGATTCCTTTTATAAAGAATTAAAAACTAAAAATTAAAAGTTGTAGTCGAATCAATCATCAATCAATCATCATCAATCAAAAAACGAATTGTTCAATCAAAAAAAAACAAAATGAAATTATGAACATTGAAAACACAAAAGCACAGATGCGCAAAGGTGTTCTTGAGTTTTGCATCTTATCAGTTCTAAAAGAAAAAGACGCATATACATCTGAAATATTAGACACTTTAAAAAACGCAAAATTACTAGTTGTAGAAGGAACCGTTTACCCGTTGTTAACCAGATTAAAAAATGACGGTTTACTAAATTATCGCTGGGAAGAATCGACCTCGGGACCTCCACGAAAATATTATGGATTAACCGAAATAGGACAAACTTTTTTAAACGAACTTAGCGGCACTTGGACTGAATTGTCTGATGCCGTGAATCTAATCACCAATCAAAATCAATAAGTCATGAACAAAACAGTAAATATTAACTTAGGCGGGATGTTTTTTCACATCGATGAAGATGCATACTTAAAATTGACACGCTACTTTGACGCTATAAAACGATCACTTAACAACTCATCTGGTCAGGATGAAATTATTAAAGACATCGAAATGCGTGTTTCTGAATTGTTGACAGAGAAACAAAAAAGCGAAAAACATGTTGTTGGACTGAAAGATGTTGACGAAGTGATTACGGTAATGGGACAACCTGAAGACTACCGTATTGAAGACGAAGAAAATGCAAATCAATCTTTCAATAATTATACTGCAAGAAAACATAAAAAATTATACCGTGATAAAGAAAATGGTATGATTGGAGGTGTTGCAACAGGTTTAGGACATTATTTCGGAATTGACGCTGTTTGGATTAAAATTATATTCTTAATCTTCGTTTTTGCAGGTTTTGGAACAGGAATCTTAGCTTATTTCGTTCTTTGGATTGTAACTCCGGAAGCCGTTACAACTTCTGAAAAATTGGAAATGACAGGAGAGCCCGTAACAATTTCGAACATCGAAAAAAAAGTTAGAGAAGAAATTGATTCGCTTTCTGACAAATTTAAAAATGCGGATTATGACAAAATGGGAAACCAAGTAAAGTCGGGAGCTGGGAGAATAAGTAGTTCATTTGGAGACTTTGTCATGACGGTTTTTAAAATTTTTGCTAAGTTTTTAGGCGTGATTTTAATTATTGCAGGAATTTCAACTTTGATCGTATTATTAATTGGAGTTTTTACTCTTGGAACAAACCTTTTTATTGAGTTCCCTTGGCAACATTTTCTTGAAGCAGGCAATTTCCCTGAATATCCGCTTTGGGCATTTGGTTTACTAATGTTCTTTGCAATTGGGATTCCGTTTTTCTTCTTGACTCTTTTAGGATTTAAATTATTATCTCCAAACTTAAAATCAATTGGAAACATTACAAAATATACACTTTTAGCTCTTTGGATTATTTCTATCGCAATTTTGAGCAGTATCGGAATTAAACAGGCAACTGAAATTTCATACGATAATAAAGTAGTGGAGAAAAAAGTTCTAGCGATCAAACCAGCAGATACTTTATACATTAAATTCAAGTACAATGATTATTACACAAAAAGCTTGAATCACTATAAAGAATTTGAATTTGTACAAGATTCTGCAAATAATGAATTGATTTATTCTAATGATGTACGTTTACACGTATTGCGTACAGACGAAGCGGCTCCGTTCATGCAAATCGAAAAAAGTGCAAGAGGAAACTCTTTTACGAATGCTAAAAAAAGAGCAGAAAAAATTAATTATAAGTTCCAACTTGACGGAAATCACTTAATCTTGGATAACTTTTTTCTGACAGATGTAAAGAATAAATTTAGAGGACAAGAAGTTGACATTTATCTTTACGTTCCAGAAGGACAATTGATTAAACCAGATTCTTCTGTTAGAGATTATTACAATTCAGATGACAATTTCTTTGAATTAAATTACAATGGAGATTACAATTACAAAGTTATTGGTTCTAAAGTAAGATGTTTGAACTGCCCTGCTGATGAGGACAACAACGATTACGAGAATGATAACAACTATGAAAATGATACTGACTACGAAAATGATATTGACGTAGATACTAATGACACTATAAAAGAAGTTTCGGTTAAAATTAACGGAAAAGAGGTTTTAAACGGAAAAAAAACTAAAGGAAGACTAACTACTGATAAAAACGGAGTGATAATCAAAATTAACTAAACCATGATAAAAATAATCATTCATATTACGAAATTTATAATCTTAACTATTACCGCTTTATTGTTTGCCTCATGTAATTTTAACATGAATACAATTGAAGGAAGCGGAAATGTTACAACAGAAAAAAGAACCGTTAACGGAGAATTTAAAAATATCTCTGTAAGCAACGCCATAGACTTGGTTATTGAACAGTCTGACAAAACAGAAATTACAGTCGAAGCTGATGATAATCTTCAAAAAGAAATCGTTACTAGAGTAGAAAACGGAACACTTATTATTGAATGCAAATACAGTTCTTTCCGCAACATTACAACAAAGACGGTTACTGTAAAATTGCCTGCTATTCATAAAATTGAAGCTTCGAGTGCATCAACTGTTGAAACGGATAAAGTTTTCTTAGGCGAAGATATTACTCTGGAGGTTTCTAGTGCTGCATCGATGGATATGAATATTGAATCGGACAGAATTTCAGTAGATGCTGGAAGCGGCGGTTCTGTAAATCTTGAAGGTAAAGCATTAAGTCTTAGCACTTCGGTTTCAAGTGGAGGAAGTATTGATGCCGAAGCATTAATGGCGAATGATGTTAATGCAGATGCTTCTAGCGGAGGAACAGTTTCTGTACGCCCGATCTTAAGTCTAAAAGCAGAAGCTTCTAGCGGCGGAAATATAAACTATAGCGGTTCTCCAAAAACGGTTGAGAAATCTGCAACTTCTGGAGGAAGCGTAAGCAAAAGCTAAAAGCAAACTGTTAAATATAAAAGAAATCATTCACCGAAAGTGGATGATTTTTTTATATTTGTGAAAATCAAATCTAGAATTAATGAAAAAAGGTACAGCGCTGCTCTTATTATTATTTGTTACTACTTTCACTTTTGCACAAAAAAGAGAAAAAATTAAAGGCTCTAAAATTGTAACTACCTCAATAAAAGAAGTTGGAAATTTTGATGCTCTTGAAGTCGATGATAATCTGGAAGTTTATTTGGAGCAGGGAGAAAAAAATGAAATTAAAATTGAAGCCGACGATAACCTGCATGATATCGTAGGAATGGATTTAAGAGAAAAAACGCTTCGATTATATACAAATAAAGAATCTAGCATATTCAAGAAATTATCTGTTAAGGTTACTTACACTAAATCATTGAATAAAGTAATCACTAAAAATGAAGCTATTGTTTACGCTATTCAAGAACTACAATTAGACAATATTACAATGAATTGTCTTGATTTCTCTAAATTATACTTAAATGTAAATTCGAAGAAATTCTCTCTAATTGCTGATGATAAAACCAGAACAGAATTGAATTTAAAAGCGGAAGACGGAAATCTTCAATTAAGTAAAAATGCTGCTGTAAAAACTTTGGTTTCTGCTGTAAAGTTCAAATGTGATTTGTACCAAAGAGCAACTGCCGCAATTGAAGGTATTGCAGAAAAAGCAACGATTAGATTAGACAATAATTCTGTTTTCACTGGCACGAAATTTACTTTGAAAGATGCAAATATTACGGCTGAAGGTTCTGCTGTTGCAACCGTTTTAGCAGAAAACACTATCGCAATTGCAGCTGGAGACAAGTCTGAAATTTCATTATTGGGTGATCCAAAAATAGAACTTACACGCTTTAGCGAAGAAGCAAAACTGATAAAAAAACCAGGAGCATCAAAACCAAAAGCAACGACATTATAAACTTTTAAAATTAAGAGTTTAAATAAAAAAGTCCCATCGTTAAGATTGGGACTTTTTTATTTAAACAACACAGTGTAAACTGTGACTGCGACTAGTTACTTTAACTAAAAATTACTCTTTAGAAGCTAAATATCTTTCAGCATCTAAAGCTGCCATACATCCTGTACCTGCAGCAGTAATTGCTTGACGGTATACATGATCTGCAGCGTCTCCCGCAACAAATACACCTGGAACGTTTGTATTAGATGTACCTGGAGTATTTACGATATAACCTGTTTCATCTAATGTGATATAATCTTTAAAGATATCTGTGTTTGGTTTGTGACCAATTGCTACGAAGAAACCAGTTGCAGGAATTTCGATAACTTCTCCAGTAGTTTTATTTAATGCTTTAATAGCATGAACTACATTATCATCTCCAAGAACTTCAACAGTATCGTGGTTCATTAAAATTTCGATGTTTTCTGTTTTACGAACGCGCTCTTCCATAATTTTAGAAGCTCTGAATTTCTCGCTTCTAACCAACATTGTTACTTTTTTACAAAGCTTAGATAAGTAATGCGCTTCTTCACAAGCAGAATCTCCTGCTCCAACAATTACAACATCTTGGTTTCTGTAAAAGAATCCGTCGCAAACTGCACAAGCAGAAACTCCACCACCCATATTCAAATAGTGTTGTTCTGATGGCAATCCTAAATATTTAGCCGAAGCACCTGTAGAAATAATTACAGTTTCACAGTGCAATTCGATTGAATCATTAATCCAAACTTTATGAATATCTCCAGAAAAATCAACTTTTGTTGCCCATCCATCACGAATATCTGCACCAAAACGTTTTGCTTGTTCTTGTAACTGAATCATCATTTCAGGTCCTGTTACTCCATCAACATAACCTGGAAAGTTTTCAACCTCATTAGTAGTAGTCAATTGACCACCAGGTTGCATTCCTTGATATAACACTGGATTCATGTTAGCTCTAGCCGCATAAATAGCTGCAGTATAACCTGCAGGACCAGAACCTATAATAAGGCATTTAATTTTTTCGATTGTATTTGACATAGTAATAGTTTTTTTCAGTTGCAAATGTAAACTTTATTATAAAAAATAACGCCGAAAATAAATCTGAAATAGCTATCTTAAAATAAGTTTTATTTATTTTCATTTTTTTCTTTTACAAATCAAATTTATTTATATCTTTGCATCCGCTTTCGGGCACTACAACAAAAATTACATCTTCGGGGTGTAGCGTAGCCCGGTTATCGCGCCTGCTTTGGGAGCAGGAGGCCGCAGGTTCGAATCCTGCCACCCCGACAAAAGTCTTTTCAATTTTGAAAAGACTTTTTTTTTGCTTTAAACTTAAATATAAACTTTCGCGACTTTGCAAAAAAACAAAAAACTCCGAAAACTAAATCAATAGTCTTCAGAGTTTTAATTGCAAGAATTTCTTTCTTGATTATTTTTCCATACTTATATAAGCAGGATAAGATTCATGATTTGGCAAAGTAAATTCTTCATCAAAAGACTGTGTCCCTTCTCCATTACCATATGATGCTACACGTTTTGCACCAGTTGCTGTGCTTCCGCCTGTACTATTAATAACATTTTGAATATTTCCAGGTCCAGCGAAACGAGTGATACACATTTTTTCCAATTTTACATTTGGACTATTTGGTATTTCAAAACCATTTTTCTTATTCACATTTCCATCTGTTCCTGTAAAAACAGCATAAGATCCCATTCCTATTGTATGATGTTCTTTTACAGAATTGGCTACTTTAAAAGCCGCATAACCATCAACTCTACCTCCTTGACTGCTCCAAGCAACCTGATTCGGCGCGTCGTATGGAGGTTCGTTTTGAAAGAAGAAAGTTCTTCCACGCTCACCAAGCCATAAAACTTCATACTCTTGAAAATGCTCAACAAACAAAGCATAAAGCGCAACATCATTTCCCGTAACTATAAGTCCGTTTTTACATCTGTCTCTTGTCCAACGCGCATCACCGCCTTTTTGCGAACCATGATCGGCGCGCCACAACCAGAAATGATCTCCAACTACATTATTACTATTTATCTGCATTGAAGCCTGAATCTGAATATTTTTTGACTGCACTCCACCAACCCTACAAGTAATATCACTAAGCAAAATAGGATCTGCGGCATGATCTGCTTTTGCATCTTCATTGCCAATTCTAACTTGATACGTTGTACTATTAAATGAATCCATCAGAAGCCCGGCAATAATAATTCCGTCTTTATCATCCGCATAAATACAACCCCAAGTATTTTTCTCCGTTGGCTCCAAAGTTACCGAGGCAATTCCGGCACCAAGAAGAATTGCATCTTTTCTGTTTACTTGAATTGGAGCATTTAATGCATAATGTCCTGGAGTAAAAAATATATTTTTTCCTGCTTTCAGCGCGGCATTAATTTCTACATCAGTATCTCCTTCTTTGGCAACATACCAAGTTGTAATCAAATCTTGAATTTTCCCTTCACCCATATCTTTTGCAGACCAAGAAACCCCAACCCTATCTTTTTGCCAAGCAGGAACAAAAACTTTGTATTCTCCATCACTATCAATAAAAAGAAAAGGTTTTTCTCTAATAATGGGAGTTGTAGCAATTGGCGAATTACTGTCATTTGCTTGTGGCGGATTTACACAACCCTGCCAAACCATATTATAAGAACCTCCCATCACGCCAGAGCCCGAAGGAAAAACAGAGTTTCTAGTATACCATTGCTGCTGTCCGCCCCAATTTGGTCTTACTGTTGTATAATGAGCATCGGCAATAAAACCTCCACTTCCCCAAAAATTAGTATCTCCGATATCCGAAATGTATTTTGAAGTACTTTCAATCAAAAGTCTTCTTGCGCTTGTTGACTGAGAAACCGTCCACGAAAAATCACGCATTATTTCTACATTTTCTACAGAACGCCAAAATGTACAAGTTGCATTGGCTCCGCCAGAAAGATGAGGCCTTGTAAATATTGCTCCCAATCTAACATCTGAAGGCACTTTACCTAATCCTCCAATATGAGAATAAAATCCTAATTCAATAGCATTCGCCTCTTTTGATGATGCCGAACCTGACCCGCCAACATCATACGTTTGACCATTAATGTTTGGTTTAAAATAGTAAGCTTGACGTTTTGTTGTCCATTCGCCATTGGCGCCACCTAAACCGATGTTGCTAAACTGCGAGTTAATTTCATTTCGGGCTGTTTCGGCTTTTTCATGTTTTCTATCATAGAAATACATATTGTCTCCAAAAATCTGATTTTCGAGCGAAATTATAATTGTAATATCATTACGAGTTACTTTATAATAATTCTCATATTTATCCTTGTTAGGTTTATTGTCAATAAATGTCAATTTAGAAGTTGACCCAACTGATATAAAATCTGACGCCAAACGACTTCCTCCTCTTGTAATCACATAATTTCCTGAAGTGCCAAAAGCTGGCCATGACAATGTAATACTATGTTTCTTTTTGTTATAAATAATTTTACGTTCTCCTTTTTGATTCCCTTCTAATTTTTCGTCAAGCGAATTAGGTGAAATAAAACTGCATAAAAACAGAAAAAACGCAAATACTGTAAATAATGAGATTGCTTTTTTACTCATAAGAATGTTCATTTTGTGGTTTGATAGATTGTAATAATTGTAGTTTTTTAGAAAGCCCAAAATAGGAATAATACTTAAGTCGTCTATTCGTTTCTAGCTTCAATTTTCTTATCAAAAACACTACAAAACCTAGGATTTTGGTCCTTTTTTGGCATAAATAAACCTTATTGAACACTTTCTGTTTTTCAATAATGCCTTTTTTTTGTCCGCAAAAAGAATTAGAAATAAAATGAAAAAGATTACACTATTTATAGTTTTAGTTTTTTCTATTACTGCCATCGCACAAGAAAAAAACATCATTACCATTGACTCATTTCCATTTGTAAAAAAGAGTGTACTATACAAAAAGAATGCTCATGCATCTTATTATCATGATAAATTTAATGGACGAAAAACGGCAAGCGGTAAAATATTCAACAATAATAATTTTACTGCAGCTCATAAAAAATTTGCTTTTGGCTCAATATTAAAAGTAACCAACGAAGCGAATAAGAAATTTGCGATTGTAGAAGTTATAGACCGAGGACCTTTTATTAAGGGAAGAGAAATTGACCTTAGCAAAAAAGCTTTTATGAACATTGCTTCAAATAAAAAAAGCGGTTTGGTTTATGTCACTATTGAAATTTTAAAATAAGTCCTTTTTTCGAAGCAGAAAATCAAACTTATGTCTTTTTCCAGCAAAAATTCGAACTAAATTGCTTAAAAATCTTATTGATAATTTTATTGATATCTATTTTTTTTTGTGCCAAACACCCATGAAACCGCGATTAATGGAACTTTCACAAATGTTAACAAAATAGATTTTCAGAAACCATAAATAATTGTATTTTTACGGTTCAAAATTCAGAAAATAAATGGGCAAAATCATTGCTATTGCTAATCAAAAAGGAGGCGTTGGAAAGACTACTACATCAGTAAATCTTGCTGCCTCATTAGGTGTTTTAGAGAAAAAAGTATTGTTGATCGACGCTGATCCACAGGCCAATGCTACATCTGGTCTTGGAATTGACGTAGAAACAGTTGAAACTGGAACTTACCAAATCCTTGAGCATACTGTAACACCAAAAGAAGCCGTTTTAAAATGTACAGCTCCAAACGTAGATGTGATACCTGCTCACATTGACCTTGTTGCTATCGAAATTGAATTGGTTGACAAAGAAAACCGTGAATACATGCTTAAAAAAGCATTAGAAGAAGCAAAACAAGAATATGATTATATCATTATCGACTGTGCTCCTTCTCTAGGTTTGTTAACTTTAAATGCCTTAACAGCAGCAGATTCTGTAGTTATTCCTATTCAATGCGAATATTTTGCACTTGAGGGATTAGGAAAACTTTTGAACACTATTAAAAGTATTCAGAAAATCCACAACCCAGATCTTGACATCGAAGGTTTATTATTAACAATGTACGATTCAAGATTACGTTTATCAAATCAGGTTGTAGAAGAGGTTCAAAAACACTTTAACGATATGGTTTTTGACACTGTAATTCAGCGAAATGTAAAATTAAGTGAGGCTCCAAGTTTTGGAGAAAGTATCATTAATTATGATGCTACAAGTAAGGGTGCCGTAAACTATATTCATTTAGCACAAGAAATTATAAAGAAAAACAGTTAAACAGTTTTTATGACAAAAGTAATTAAAAAACAAGCCTTAGGAAGAGGATTATCTGCACTATTAAAGGATCCGGAAAACGACATTAAATCAGTAGAAGACAAAAATGCTGATAAGGTTGTTGGAAATATCATTGAGCTTGAAATAAGTGCGATTGAAATAAATCCGTTTCAGCCTAGAAGCAATTTTAATGAAGAATCATTACGTGAATTAGCCACTTCTATTAAAGAACTTGGTGTAATTCAACCTATTACTGTTCGTAAATTAGATTTTAATAAATACCAGTTAATCTCTGGAGAGCGTCGTCTTCGTGCGTCAAAATTAGTAGGTCTTACTCATGTTCCTGCTTATATTCGTATTGCAAATGACAACGAATCATTGGTTATGGCTTTGGTTGAAAACATCCAGCGTCATGACTTAGATCCAATTGAGATTGCTTTATCATACCAACGTTTAATCGACGAAATTCAATTAACTCAAGAACAAATGAGCGAAAGAGTTGGAAAAAAACGTTCGACAATTGCCAACTATTTACGTCTTTTAAAATTAGATCCGATTATCCAAACAGGTATTCGTGACGGTTTTATCAGTATGGGACATGGTAGAGCAATTATCAACATTGAAGATTTAGACGTTCAAACCGATATTTATCAAAAAATCGTTAGCCAAAATTTATCAGTTCGTGAGACAGAAGCTTTAGTAAAAAATTACCACGAAGGGCAACAGCCTAAAGCGGATGGCAAACCTAAAGCAGATGCTGGATTTATTGTTAGAGAAACTCAAAAAAACAGTTTCAACGACTATTTTGGCTCAAAAGTTGATATAAAAGTCGCTGGCAACGGAAAAGGAAAAATTACAATTCCATTTAATTCTGAAGCTGACTTTAACAGAATTATGAAATTAATAAACGGATAGTGAATAAAATTGTCCCCATTGGTCTATTGTTCTTTCTAACAGGAACCGTTTCTCTTTTTGCTCAGGTAAAAAAAGACACGGTTTTGGTCGTAAAAGACACCACTGCATTACAAGAAATAGACCCACTTACACCAGCAAAAGCAGCTTTTTATTCTGCCGTTCTACCTGGTCTAGGTCAAGCTTACAACAAAAAATATTGGAAAATTCCATTGGTTTACGGAGCAATTGGAACAAGTTTATATTTCTACATAGACAACAATAAGAAATACCACGATTATCGTAATGCCTACAAACGAAGATTAGAAGGCTATAACGATGATAAATATAAATATTTGGATGACAGCCGACTTATCGCAGGACAAAAATTCTATCAAAGAAACAGAGATTTATCTGCTTTATTTGTTGTCGGATTCTATGTTTTAAACATTATCGATGCCAATGTTGACGCGGCTTTGATACAGTTTAACGTAAACGAAAGACTTTCAATGCGTCCAGAAATTTATCCTGCCGATGTAACATTTAAACCAAACGTCGGACTAACCTTTAATTATAAGTTTTAATAGATTGAATTCTATTTAAAAAATCAAAAAATAAATCATAATGAAAATTGCGCTTTTAGGATACGGAAAAATGGGTAAAGTAATCGAAAGAATTGCTTTAGAAAGAGGTCACGAAATAGTTTTAAAGAAAGATGAATTTAATACTTATGATGGACTTTCGACAGCTGATGTTGCCATCGATTTCAGTGTTCCATCAGCAGCAGTTAGCAACATTTCAGCTTCTTTTAATGCCAATGTACCTGTAGTATCTGGAACTACTGGATGGTTAGAACATTATGACGAAATGATTGCGCTTTGCAATGAGAAAAAAAGCGGATTCATTTCTAGTTCAAATTTTAGTCTAGGAGTAAATATTTTCTTCGGATTAAATGAATATTTGGCTAAAATCATGAAACAATTCGATACTTATAAAGTTTCGATGGAAGAAATTCACCACATCCATAAACTTGACGCTCCAAGCGGAACAGCAATTTCTTTAGCTCAAGGCGTTATCCAAAACAGCG
>Ga0190282_1056_pt1 | contig 52283 bp, 42 predicted proteins | sample ZER3_100Endo_I3_FD_131024 | JGI IMG/M metagenome (GOLD analysis project Ga0190282, IMG submission 131024) | Enriched cells of freshwater protists from Biology Centre CAS, Ceske Budejovice, Czech Republic - ZER3_100Endo_I3 | ecosystem: Environmental > Aquatic > Freshwater > Unclassified ...
ATTTTTTTGAAGATTTCCAATTTCAGAAACTAGAGACAATAAAGTTCCAGCTGATTCTATTTTTGTTCTAAATTGATAGAAATTATTATCTGCTAAATCTTTTTTTGTTGTTTTGGTAAAAGAAAAACTCGTTGCTAGAATGAAATCATTTTCAGTCAAACGAACTCTTCTTTCTTCAATACTTTCAACTTCTTGGTATTGAGGATTAGATGGTGTTAAACCGGTTTGTCCTGTTAAAACATCATTGGTAAATCCTGTTGTTCCTGTAGGTACAATTAAGTTTCCGTTTGTGTCAACATTTGAAGCTTGTTGATTGTAATTTTGTGCAATTCCGTTCAAGTCATCATAAGAAGATGTATAAACATTAAAGTAGTTGTCTGGATTTAAGTTGCGAACAAACTGCGCATTTAATAATTCTAATTTCGCTGTATTATGACGTTTTGGCGTCCAGTTGTATGAGATACCTCCTGTAAAGTTTTCTTTGTCCAAACCAATATTTCGCTGTTTCGAAAAACCAGAAGATATAGAAGTATACGGAATCATACTTTTCGGAATGATTTTCTCGGTTCCAAAAGGCAATAAAATTCTCGGGAAATTCAATTTCATGTCCAAACCATATTCCGAAACATTAAAGAAATTGTTGTTCGGATTGGCCATATCTCTAGAAGATCCAATATTTAAACGAGCTGAAATTTCGAGTGTTTCTGCTCTGTTAAATACATTTCGAATAGTTTCAGAAATACTGGCTCCAATTCCAAAATCTTGAATATTAGAGTGCGTTACATCCAGTGTGGCTCCAAAACTGTATTTTTTTCTCGGAGTCAAATAAACATTTGCAATAAGAGATTGAGCTGTAGAATCTCTTTTGTCTACTTCGTATTGAATAGATGGATAGTTGAATATCCTTAAATTATTTAAAGATCGAGAAGAAAGGGTGGTTCTGAAATCGGCAAAAGTACTTCCTTTTGAAATGAAAATAGCATCGGTGATAGCACGCGGTCTGTATTTTAATCCTTTATAACTGTATAAATTAAAGTTGTTGTAAGAGACACTGTCTGTTGGTTTTTTCTTAGCATTAGCTGCAGAATAATCAGTGTAAATATTTACATCGCTAATTTTATATAGTTTGAAAGGCTCTGTACGGCTAGAATCTCTTTCCTGAATATTATTGTTGTTAATAATTAAAGTAACATCAGCTTTTGCTTTTTTTCCAATGGTATCAATGTCAAAAGTTACATAAGTAGGCTGGAAATAATAAGCACCGTGATTTCTGAAATATGTTGTAATACGGTTTTTTTCTTCTTCAAAATCTGTAGTTTTGTATTGATTTCCAGATTTTAATAAAGAAGGTTCGTTATTAGTTCTGTATAATGAATCTAGTGCAGGAGTCATTATTTTGGTTCTAATAGTATCCAGTTTATAAGCTGGTCCCGTTGTAATATTATAATTAATTTCGGCTCTCTTTTTTCCAACTGTATCAATAGTATAATCGGTTTGAACGTTAAAATAACCATTATTGAAATAATAGTATTTTAAACGCAATAATGATTTTCTAGATTTTGAAGTATCAACGATTACAGGTGGCTCACCAGTGTTTTTTAGAAACTCATGTATTCCTTTATAATAAAAAGATTGCCCAAGACGATCGACTTGTTTTGCAGAAAAGATTTTAGACATACGCTCATACTTTCCAGGATTGTTTTTGAATTTTGCCTGATAAGTAGAATCTGGATTTAAATTGGCTAAATTGTATAAATTTAATCGAAGCTTATAACCTAATAATTTACCATTTGGTTTTTGGTACATCTGATTAGAAGCCGTTTCGTCGTTTGTTGCTTTTCCGTTAACCAGAATATTATTTTTTACAAGAAGGTTTTTTCCATCGGGAACTCTTTTTACGGCATTACAAGCGCAAATTAATGTTGCAATTAGAAGAAATGCTGTTATTTTTGTGGAATTATTTTTCAAGTGTTTTTTAATATTTAATTCAAAAGTACATTATTTTATGGTTAGTAAAAACCAAATAAAGCTTATCTCAGGTTTACATCAAAAAAAGCAACGTTTTGCCAATCAATTATTCTTTGCTGAAGGAGTAAAAGTAATTCAAGAATTGCTGCAATCCAATTTTGAATTAGAACATTTATACACCACATTGAATGATTTTGAAACCGTTCATGCTTCAAAACGTACTCTTATTAATGACCAAGAACTGAAAAAAATAAGTGCTTTGTCGACTCCAAATTCTTGTTTGGCGGTTTTTAAAATTCCAGCCGAAAAGGACATAATCGATTCGGGTTTAATTTTAGCATTAGACGACATTAGAGATCCCGGAAATTTAGGAACTATTTTGCGTCTGTGCGATTGGTTTGGTATTAAGCAGATTATCTGTTCTAAAGAAACGGTAGATATTTATAATCCGAAAGTGGTACAAGCTACAATGGGGTCAATTACCAGAGTAAATGTAAGCTATGTTGATTTAAAACTTTTTCTTGCTCAAACTAAACTGCCAGTTTTTGGAACTTTTATGGACGGAGAAAATATTTATCAATCGAAATTACCTCAAGATGGAATCATTATCATGGGTAATGAAGCCAACGGAATTTCAGAAGAAATTGAAAAAATAGTAACCAGCCGTCTCACAATTCCTAGATTTGGAGAGCTTCAAAAAACCGAAAGTTTAAATGTAGCTACTGCAACAGCAATTATTCTTAGTGAATTTAAACGAAATAGTTGATATTTTGTTTTAATGAAAAGTGAAATTTATTAAAATCGCTCTAGATTTCATCGAATCAATATTTCCAGTCCAAGGGCTGTCTGGAGTATTGTCTCTAATAAGCTCATCTGTAATGCCGAACATTCCTCTAACAGAAGGAGAGAAAATAAAGTATTCGGTAAAAATATCAATTCCTAAACCTAACTCATAAGCGGCTGTCCATTGTTTAACTCTAAATTTCTGCTCAAAGTTATCGTCTTTAGATTTAGCATTACTAGATAAATTTAAAGTCGTAGACATACCGCCGACCAAGTACGGGCGTATATTTCCTGTACGCATAGCAGAAAATTTCAATAATAAAGGAAAGTGAATGTAAGTGCTATTTACTTCTCTTAGATAATCGCTTTCTTTATCACTGATGCCAGGAAAAAAAAGATCACGTTTAGTATAATACAAACCAGGTTCAAAACGCAGGTTAATATATTCCTGAAGCCTTAAATCGGCTACGACACCAACATTAAAACCGGTAGTTTTTTTAACCTGAATATCTTGCTGTACAGGAGTTTTGTAATCAAATTTAAAGTCAAAACTGTTGAAACCTAAGTAATAACCGAAATAAACTCGCTGTTTCTGCCAGTTTTCAAGATTAATGATAGGATCTTTGCTAAACATGTTTTTAGCAAATTGCGAATGTCCTTTTGTCGTTAAGACCAATAAAAATAAGATTACAATTTTTTTCATACTATTTTTTAGATGCAGAATAAATTGTTGCGACACCAAAAGTTTGAGGCATTGCCACAACATCTATAAACCCAATTTTTCTCAAAATATTGTTTAAGGCTTCTCCATGAGGAAAGGCAGCAGCAGATTCAGATAAATAACCGTAAGCGTCATTATCTTTAGAAAATAATTTTCCGATTAATGGAAGTATATTTTTGCTGTAAAAATTGTAGCCTTGTTTATAAGGAAATTTAGTTGGTACAGAAGTTTCTAATATAACAAACACTCCATTTGGTTTTAAAACTCTTAAGATTTCTGCAAAACCTTTTTCTAGGTTTTCAAAATTCCTTACTCCAAAACCAACAGTAATTGCGTCAAAGTAATTGTCTTCAAAAGGCATATTTTCAGAATCTCCCAAAACTAGTTCGATAATATTAGAAAGTTTTTTTTCTTCTACTTTCTTTTTACCAACTTCTAGCATTCCAGCAGAAATATCTAGACCAATAATTTTTTCAGCATTGGTCTGTGCCATTAAAATAGCTAAATCGCCAGTACCTGTTGCGATATCCAGAATAACTTTTGGTTTTTTGTCTGAAACAATTTTTAATACTTTTTTACGCCATTTAACATCAATTCCAAATGAAATTACACGATTCAAATTATCGTAATTCCCAGAAATGGTGTCAAACATTTGGGTTACTTGCTCTTTTTTACCTAAGGTAGAGTCTTTATACGGAGTTACTTTTTCAGACATTTTTTTTATTTAGGCAAATATAAACAATCTAGTTTAACTGTAATTGAGTTTTTTAATTTGTAAAATAAATGTTTTTAGAGGATTTATTTTTAAACAAATTGGAGGCGTGTTTTGGCATCCCTAAATCTAGGTATTTTGGCAAAATCCCTAAAACACGGTATTGTCTAGTAATGCCATTATGAGCAACTTTGTCAAAGTAAAATGATTAAAGTTTAATGATTGATAATGTTGCTATGACTCAAACAGATGATTACTTTTTTTTTGCACTGGTAATTTCATTTGTTCAGGAAAGAGTTTTGAAAGTATTGTTCTTTGGGGGGAAATACTATAATTAAGTGCAAAGTACGTTCTTAGGATTAAATTTGTTTTTGGAAATTTTAATTTTCTGCCTTTAATATCTTAGTGGTATTTGTTGTTAAAGGCGTTTTGAGATTTAGGTCTCAAATAATAAAATGTTATTCAGTTTTACAAATGTCTCTTGACATTTGTGATTTTTTTAAACAAAATTTTTTCTTGAGCGAGTTGAGCTTCAAAAATCAATTATTTAAAAACATCCTCCCTAAAGAGGATGTTTTTTATTTATTTTCTAATGTAAGTTTCATAAGTATAATCATAAAGATGTTTTTCATCTTTATAATTTTCTTCAGATTCTACTAAAATCCATTCACTTTTATTGATTTTAGGAAAGAAAGCATCTGCTTCAAAAGTATGATGGACTTTCGTTAATTCGATAATATCTGTAAATGGAAGAGCAAGATTGTAAATTTCTCCACCGCCTATAACGTAGCTGTCATCATCCTCAGGACAAATTGCAATTGCTTTTTCAATACTATCTACTACAATACACCCTTCAGGTTTATAATTTTCTTGACGAGAAATTACAACATGAACGCGGTCTGGTAGTGGTTTTGGGAAACTTTCAAAAGTTTTTCTTCCCATAATAATATGATGACCAGTAGTAAGCGATTTAAACCTTTTAAAATCATTTGGCAAATGCCATACTAATTGATTGTCTTTTCCAAGCGCATTATTTTCGGCTGCAGCCGCTATCATTATAATCATGGTATGCCTAACTAAATTTTGTTTTCATTTTCTTCGTTAATAGAAGATTCGAGCTGACTGATTCTTTTTTGCTGTAAAGCAACTAATCGATCAATTTGTTCTCTTTCCCATTTTTTATTCATAAAACGATCTGTTATATACACTTTTATGAAATGCAGAATAAAAAGGAAAAGCCAGATTGTAATACCCCAGATGCACCAATTTTGAGTTGTGCCTTCTCCAAGTCCAAAAAATTTATTGCCAATAAATAAAAATAAACTTCCAAGCAGGAAAAGAACAAAATGAAAATATAAGACCTTTTTTTGTCTTAATCGGCGCCTAGCATATTCGTATTGTTCGTGTACTTCTTTTTCCATAAGATAAAAATGAGATTATAAAGTTAAAATTTATTTTCGAAAGTCCATATTTTGGATTAGGAATATTTGCTTTTAAAAGTTATAAGAATTTGAAAAACAAAATTTTAGCCACTATAAATTGCAGATAAAGCGAAAATAAGATGCTGTTTTTGGCATTATCATAAATCGGTTCTGATGGTAGCCAGTGTTTCATCGAATTTAATTAATTTTAGATGTATAAATCTAAAAACGAAATAGTTATGTCTTTAAAAAAACAATTTGTGAAAACGAAGCCGGTATGTAAAGTTACGTTTTCAATAGATGCTAAGGATGCGGATTCGGCAGCTGTTGTTGGAGATTTCAATAATTGGAACGCTGAAGAAGGGACTTTGAGTAAATTGAAAAATGGAACTTTTAAAGCAACTTATGACTTGGTTAAAGATGCTATATACGAATTTAAGTATCTGGTTGATGGAAATTATGTGAATGATCCAGAAGCCGATTCTTATAAATGGAATGATTTTGCTGGAAGTGAAAACAGTGTTTTAATTGTATAAAAAAATCCGCTTTAATTTTAAAGCGGATTTTTTGTTTTTATACAGCGACACTTCCTTTTATAGCAGGATGCGGATCATAGTCAACAAGTGTGAAATCACCATAATCAAAATCAAAAATGTTTTTAATCTCTGGATTTAAAATCATTTTTGGTAATGGTTTTGGTTCTCTCGAAAGTTGCAATTCTAATTGCTCAAAGTGATTGTTGTAGATATGTGCGTCACCAAAAGTGTGAATAAATTCACCTGGTTCTAAATCACAAACCTGTGCAATCATCATAGTAAGCAATGCATAAGAAGCAATATTGAAAGGAACTCCTAAAAAGATATCGGCACTTCGCTGATACAATTGGCAAGATAATTTTCCTTTTGTTTCGCCTTTTTCAGGATCTGGACTAGCTACATAAAACTGAAAAAATGCATGGCATGGGGGTAATGCTGCTTTGTTATTGGCAACATTCTCTTCAAAAGATTTTTTAGTATCTGGCAAAACCGAAGGATTCCATGCAGAAACTAACATTCTTCTGCTATTCGGATTTGTTTTTAATTCTTTAATTAATTCAGAAATCTGATCAATTTCTTCACTATTCCAATTGCGCCATTGGTGACCGTAAACAGGTCCTAAATCGCCATTAGAATCTGCCCATTCATCCCAGATTTTAACTCCGTTTTCTTGAAGGTATTTTACGTTTGTATCACCTTTTAAAAACCAAAGCAATTCGTAAATGATAGATTTTAAATGAAGTTTTTTAGTTGTAACCATTGGGAAACCTTCACTTAAATCAAAACGCATTTGGTAGCCAAAAACACTTTTTGTTCCAGTTCCAGTTCGGTCTCCTTTTTGATTGCCGTTTTCTAAAACGTGTTTTACTAAATCTAAGTATTGTTTCATTTGTTTGTTTTCGGTTATTCGTTTAATTGTTTAATCGATTTAACGAATAAACGGTTCAACGATTAAACATTGAATTTATCTTCTAGAGATTTCGTCTCTAATTTTTGCTGCTTTTTCGTAATCTTCTTGAGAAACTGCTTGATCCAAAAGTTCATTTAATTCTTGTAAAGAATGTTTTGAATAAACGTCTCCAGATTGATTGCTTTCTTCTTCGTGTCCGAAAGTTTCAGGGTTCGAAAGAACATCGTCAATTTCCTGAGCTCCAGAATCTGTTTCAGCAGTATTCGATTTTAAATAAATACCAGCTTTATCTAAAATGTTTTTATAAGTAAAAATAGGAGCGTTGAATCTCAAAGCAAGTGCAATAGCATCAGAAGTTCTTGCGTCGATAATTTCTTCGATTTTATCTCTTTCGCAGATTAAGCTTGAATAAAAAACGCCATCAACTAATTTATGAATGATAACTTGTTTGACTACGATATCAAATCTTTCAGCAAAATTTTTGAATAAATCGTGAGTTAAAGGACGTGGCGGTTTTATTTCTTTTTCTAAAGCAATAGCGATCGATTGGGCTTCAAAAGCGCCAATAACAATAGGTAATTTTCTTTCGCCGTCGACTTCATTCAAAATTAAGGCATAAGCGCCATTTTGAGTTTGACTGTATGAAATTCCTTTTATGGATAATTTTACTAGACTCATATATGTTTGTAAAAAAGGCACTTAGCGCCTTATTTTAATACTGTTTTTGATTAGAAAATAAAGCTGCAATTTTAATCAAAAAATATGGAACAAAAAAGCTGCCTATAAACAAAGATACAACATCTTGTTTTTAGGCAGCAATATTTTTAAAGAGAATTCTTTGTATTAAGAATGCTGAGCTTTGAAAGCTTTTAATTTCTCTGTTAATTGCGGTACAATTTCAAAAGCATCTCCAACAATACCGTAATCAGCTACTTTAAAGAAAGGAGCTTCTGGGTCGTTATTGATAACAACTTTCACTTTAGAAGAGTTGATACCTGCGATATGCTGAATAGCTCCAGAAATACCAATTGCAATGTATAAGTTTGTTGCTACTGGTTTTCCTGTCTGCCCAACGTGCTCGCTGTGAGGTCTCCATCCTAAATCTGAAACTGGTTTAGAACAAGCAGTTGCAGCGCCTAAAACTTCAGCTAGATTTTCAACTAATCCCCAGTTTTCTGGACCTTTCAATCCACGTCCGCCAGAAACTACAATATCCGCGTCAGCGATAGAAACTTTTCCAGAAACTTTTTCTACAGATTCTACTTTTACTCCAAAGTCATTGTCTCCAACAGTTGGGTTGAAATCTTCAGCAACAGCAGCTCCCGCGCTTTCAAAAAGACCGTAAGAGTTTTTAGCTAAACCAAGAACTTTTACATCTGTATCGATTTGAGTAATATTGAAAGCTTTGTTTGAGAAAGCATTTCTTTTTACTTGAAATGGAGAAGTGCTAACTGGTAATCCAACTACATTTGAAGCAAAACCAGCTTCTAAACCAACTGCAACAAGTGGAGAAAGGTAGATGCTGTCTGTTGTAGAAGAAAGTAAAACTACTTTTGTTCCTTCTTTTTGAGCCGCTTGTTTGATAACATCAGCGTAAGCTTTTGCATTAAAACCAGCTAATTTATCGTTGGTTACTTTTAGAACTTTATCAACTCCGTATTTGCCTAATTCGCTAACATCGCTGATGTTTACAGTCAAAGCTGTAACCGTAGTTCCTAATGATTCTGCCACTTTCTTAGCGTAAGAAGCTAATTCGAAAGCAACTTTTTTAAATTTTCCTTCTGCAGATTCTGCATATATTAATATTGACATGATTTTTTTGTTTTGAGGTTAAAGTTTCAGGTTTAAAGTTTCAAGTTATAACTGAAAACTGAAAACCGAGACTGAAAACTATTTTACTAGATTACTTTTGCTTCGTTGTGTAATAAATTGATTAACTCATCTAAATTATCTGCAGAAACTAATTTTACTGCCGATTTTGGAGCTGGTTTTTCAAATTTTACCGCTTTTGTATTTACAGCAGCATCAACTGGCTCAAGAATAGTAAGCGCTTTAGTTCTAGCTGTCATAATTCCTCTCATGTTCGGAATACGTAAATCTTTTTCTTCAACAAGACCTTTTTGACCTCCAATGATTAAAGGAAGAGTAGTGCTAACGGTTTCTTTTCCACCATCGATTTCACGAACCGCTTTTACATTGTTTCCGTCAACCGTTAACGCTGTACAAGAGTTTAAGAAGTTAGAACCTAAAATTCCTGCAATCATTCCAGGAACCATTCCTCCGTTATAATCCAAAGATTCTTTACCAGCAATTACTAAATCGTAACCACCATTTTTAATTACTTCTGCTAATTGTTTAGCAACAAAAAATCCGTCAGTAGGATTTGCATTAACACGAATTGCTTCGTTTGCACCAATAGCCAAAGCTTTACGCAATGTTGGTTCAGTATCAGGACCTCCAACGTTTACAACCGTTACATTTGCTCCTTGTTGTTCTTGGAACCAGATAGCGCGTGTAAGACCAAATTCGTCGTTAGGATTAATTACATATTGTACACCGTTAGTGTCAAATTCAGAGTCACCGTTGGTAAAGTTAATTTTTGAAGTAGTATCAGGCACATGGCTGATGCAAACTAGTATTTTCATAAGTATATATTTTGAATTTATAATATGCTTCTACAAATTTAGAATTTAATTTGGAATAATTATACTATGCATGCATAATATTTTTTAAAACTATTACGATTTCGCAGATTCTTTAGTTTGAAATGAATTTCATCGGAATCTAAAAAATAAAAAACAGCTATTTAATCTGATTGTTAGGAATTTTGCAATAATCGATCTCTTGTGTCTAAAATGTTTTTGTATGATAAATACTAATTTTTGATTTTTTACGTTTTAGTGAATGAATTTTGGAGAAACAAGAATTAAACAAATAGATAAAAGTTTGTCTGAAAAATATTTTACAGCGATTAAGTGTGGATTATACGTTATTATATCGATTTCGTAAATATCACAATAAAGATAAAAAAGTTAAAATGGCAGAACAGATTGAAGTTCGTACGATTTTAAATTCAATTTATGCTTTTAAGTTATTTAAAATATTTATTTTTGCTCTTCAGAAAATTCAACATACAATATAAAATATGAGAACAATACAATTTAGAGAGGCCATTTGCGAAGCGATGAGTGAAGAAATGCGTCGCGATGAATCCATATATTTAATGGGAGAAGAGGTTGCAGAATACAACGGAGCTTACAAAGCTTCTAAAGGAATGCTTGCTGAGTTTGGTGAAAAAAGAGTAATCGATACTCCAATTGCTGAGCTTGGATTTTCAGGAATTGCAGTAGGTTCTGCAATGAACGGAAACCGCCCGATTGTAGAATATATGACATTCAACTTCTGTTTAGTTGGTATTGATCAAATTATTAATAACGCTGCTAAAATGCGTCAAATGACAGGAGGACAATTTAATGTGCCTATCGTTTTCCGCGGACCAACAGCTTCTGCGGGTCAATTAGGAGCTACTCACTCACAAGCTTTAGAAAACTGGTTTGCTAACACTCCGGGTCTTAAAGTTATCGTTCCTTCAACTCCTTACGATGCAAAAGGACTTTTAAAATCTGCAATTCGTGATAATGACCCTGTAATCTTCATGGAGTCTGAGCAAATGTACGGTGACAAAGGTGAAGTGCCAGACGGAGAATATACAATTCCGATTGGTGTTGCTGATATCAAACGTGAAGGAACAGATGTAACTATCGTTTCTTTCGGAAAAATCATCAAAGAAGCTTTTATCGCTGCTGATGAATTAGCAAAAGAAGGAATCTCTTGTGAGATTATCGATTTAAGAACAGTTCGTCCAATGGATAAAGATGCTATTCTTACTTCTGTTAAAAAAACAAACCGTTTAGTAATTCTTGAAGAAGCTTGGCCAGTTGCTAGTATTTCTTCTGAAATTTCATATATCGTTCAAGAGCAAGCATTTGACTTCCTTGATGCACCAATTCAACGTATTACAACTGCAGATACTCCTGCACCTTACTCTCCAGTATTGCTTAAAGACTGGTTGCCAAATGCAGGTGATGTAGTAAAAGCAGTTAAAAAAGTATTATACAAATAATACAAATACATAATACTCATAAAACTTCATCAGACAACATGGATTGGTGAAGTTTTTTTTTACTTTATAATGAACAAATTAACTTTACTTCTCTTATATATTGTATTTGCTTTTGCGAATGTTGCTACTGCACAAACTAAGGTGAGTGGAGTTGTTTTGGACAAAACCAATCAGCCGATACCTTTTGCAAATGTGGTATTTAAAGGTTCTAATATCGGAATCGTTTCTAATGAAGACGGCCGTTTTTATTTAGAATCGCCAAATACTTATACGGCACTTATTGTTACTTCGGCAGGATTTTCAGATAAAGAAGTTCCGTTAGAAAAAGCAGTTAATTATAATTTCAAAATTGTTTTAGGCGAAGCCGAAGCGCTAAATGAAGTTGTAATTTTTACAGGTAAAACTTCTAAAAAGAATAATCCGGCATTGGATATTTTGAGGAAAATCTGGGAAAGAAAACGTAAAAATGGACTTTACCAGTTTAATCAATATCAGATGCAGAAGTATGAAAAAGTAGAATTTGACATGAATACTATTGATAGTGCATTCATGAAAAATAAACTTTTCAAGGGAATGGAGTTTATCTTTAATCATGTTGATACTTCAGATGTTACAGGAAAAACATATTTGCCAGTTTTTATCAACGAATCGGTTTATGATGTTTACGGTGACAACAAATTAAAGAAAGTAAAAGAAAATATAACAGGAAATAAAATGTCTGGTTTTAACGGAAATCAGCAGATTTTATCTTTTGTAAAAGATCTTTATTCAGATTATAATATTTATGATAATCACCTTAAGTTTTTTGATAAAAGTTTTACGAGTCCGCTTTCAAGAACAGGAATCGATGTCTATAATTATGTATTAAAAGACAGTGCTTTTGTAGATAAAAAATGGTGTTATAATATTGTTTTCTATCCAAGACGTAAAAATGAATTAACTTTTAAAGGAGATTTTTGGGTTAACGATACCACTTTTGCGATCAAGAAAATTAATATGGGCGTAACTAAAAGTGCCAATATTAACTGGGTAAAAGATATTTATATCGAGCAAGAATTTGATGTGCAAAATGATTCCGTTTTCCTTTTGACTCGTGATTACATGATGTCTGATTTTGCTTTAAACAAAAAAGAAAAATCAAAAGGAGTTTATGGTAAAAGAACCACTTTGTACAGAAATCATAAATTCAATATTCAGAAACCAGAGAAGTTTTATAAAGAAGAAGTCAATTTTATTGATAACGCAGTTTATGAACGACCGCCTGAATTCTGGGAAGAAAATCGTTTTGAAAAACTAAATAAAGACGAACAGGGTATTTATAAAATGCTCGATACATTACAAACTGTCAAGAGGTTTAAGCAACTGTATAATCTCGTCTCGATATTGGGAAGTGGTTATGTCGAATTTAAAAACTTCGATTACGGTCCAATTTTTTCAACTTTTGGATATAATGAGGTCGAAGGCTTAAGGTTAAGAGTAGGAGGAAGAACTTATTTTGGGCCGAATGACCCTTGGCGTATTCAAGCCTACACAGCTTACGGATTTGACGATAATAAATTCAAATACGGAGTTTCTGGAAAATGGATGGTAGACAAGAAAAACCGTGTTATTATCTCTGGAGGAAATAGGCGAGATATTGAGCAAATTGGTGCGAGTTTAACGACTACAAATGATGTCTTAGGAAGAAGTTTTGCTTCTTCAGCTTTATTTACAACAGGAAGCAATGGAAAATTAACGAATATTAATCTGAGCAATGTTTCTGTTGAAATGGAGGCTAAAAAGAATTTTATTGTTTCGGCTGGACTTTCTTATCGAACATTAGAATCTGCTTCAAAGACATTTAGTTTAGATTATTACACGACTTTACCAACAGCAGCAAATCCTGCAGGAGTTGTAGAAAGTATGGTAAAGCAGTCTGAGGCCAATATTCAGTTTGAGTTTATGCCAAACAGAAAAACTATTGGTTATGGTGTCGAAAGAGACTTAGTTGATAGTCCTTTTAGTCATTTCTTTGTGAATTTTAGTTATGGTTTAAAAGGTGTTTTTGACAGTGATTTTGCTTACGAAAAAATTCAAGTTTTCTATAGACAGCCAATTATTATTGGACCTTTAGGAAGAACAAATATTACCGTTGAAACAGGAAAAACGTTTGGTACAATTCCGTTAGGTTTGATGAGTGTAATTCCGGGTAACCAGACTTACTTCACGATTGAGAATACATTCAGTAACTTGAATTTCTACGAATTCGTAACAGATCAATATACTACTTTGCAGTGGAATCATGATTTTGGAGGAAGATTGTTCGCCAGAATTCCTTTCATGAGAAAATTGAATTGGAGAGAATTTGTTGGAGTAAGAGCAGTGCACGGAACAATTTCTGATGCCAATCGCGCTATTAATGCTTCGGGATTACCTTATAACGCTCCTGATAAAGTATATTATGAATATCATGCAGGAATTGGAAATATTTTTAAAGTTTTCCGTATTGATTTTTCTTGGAGAGGAAATTATCTAGATATGCCAGATGCACATAAATTTGCAATAAAAGGATCTTTCGGGTTCTATTTTTAGTGATTTTGAGGTGTCTTCATAATTTTTATTGACGTAAAATGTTTTTATGATTCAAAACCAGAATGGTGGCAAAATGTTTTGGGCTGAGGCTCTTAGGACAATAGCAACTATAAGTGTTATATTTTTGCATGCCGTTGCGGAGATTTTGTACCAATATGGAAGTATATCTAGTTCTGTATGGTGGACTGGAAATATATACGATAGTTTATTTCGTTTCTGCGTGCCTGTGTTTGTTATGCTTACAGGGGTATTGATGTTAAATAGAACCCATGAATTAAGTGATTTTTTAAGAAAAAGATTTTCACGTATAATATTGCCTTTCTTATTTTGGAGTATTATTTATGCTCTGTATGCATGGATTAATAAAACTTTAGAAGGGCAAGAGGTTAATCTTTTAAAAACTTTAAAGTGGTTAATTCGTCAATTTCTGCACGGCGCATCATTTCATTTTTGGTACATCTATATGATTATTGGAATTTATCTTTTTATTCCAATATTAAGTAAATGGATTCAAAATGCTACTGAAAAAGAAATTTTATATTTTCTTTTTATTTGGTTTTTTACTTTGATTGTTGGCCAGCCAGTATTGTCTGGATTTAAGACTAATATTGATTTGACGTATTTTTCAGGTTTTATTGGTTATCTAGTTTTAGGGTATTATTTGTCAATTAACTCTTTTACAGCTAATAAACGAGTCACAAATTTAATCTCATTGTTTTTTATAATTGTAGGATTTTTGATTACAGCATTTGGAACTTACTTTTTATCTTTTTCAGACAAAAAATTTAATGGTTATTTTTATAATAATTTCGCTTTAAGTGTTTTAATGTCTTCTATAGGTGTTTTTATGTTGTTTAAAAATTCACAAATAAACTCGCCAATTGCAATTAAAACCATTAAATTTATTAATAAATACAGTTATGGAGTTTATTTAGCGCATATTTTGGTTTTAAGTCTTCTGAAAATATATGGAATAGATTATAGCTTTATGAATCCGATATTTTCAGTTCCTATAACAACTTTTATTTGCCTTGTAATTTCAACAATAATAATATATACAATTAATAAACTGCCTTACGGAAAATATATATCAGGTTGAAATAGTAGAAAAAAGTTCAATTTTTATGAAATTTAAAAAATGATATTTTGCAAGAAGCCATTGATTTTCTTTCCTCTAAAAATACAATATTTCTTGAAATTATAGAAAAGTATGGATTGCCTCCAATTCCAAGACGTCCTCCAGGTTTTGAAACTTTGGTTTTGTTGATATTGGAGCAACAAGTTTCTATTGACTCGGCGAAAGCCACATTTTTAAAAATCAAAGCCTACAAAACTTGCAATCCAGAAAATATGGCAATTTTGTCTGATGAAGAATTTAGAAATTTGGGAGTAAGCCGTCAAAAAACAAAATACATCAAGATTTTAGCGGAAGCGGTTTTAAACAAAGAATTAGATATCGAAAGTTTGGCTTCAAAATCGGCAAAACAAGTTCGTGAAGAACTAATTAAATTAAAAGGCATTGGAAATTGGACCATTGATATTTATTTGATGTTCTGTCTAGAAGAGCCCGATTTGATTCCGTTGGGCGATATTGCAGTAATAAATACCATCAAAGAATTGCTCAATATTCACGATAAACAAGAGATGGAAACCCATGCAGAACAATGGAGTCCATATCGTTCTTATGCTACTTATTTGCTCTGGCATTATTACCTGAAGAAAAGAAATAGAAAAATTACCTATTAAATGCTTGTTTTTTAAACGTTAATACAGATAATTTAACCTTGTTTTTTATTGTAAAACTAGATTCTTTAGTTATTTTTGCAACCGAAATTATAGAAACAATAAAAAACGAAAATGACCGCAGACAAATTAACGACTTTCGATGTATTAATCGAAATACCAAGAGGAAGCAGAAATAAATATGAGTACGATTTTGAAATTAAAAGAATGCGTTTCGACAGAATGTTATTCTCTTCAATGATGTACCCAGCTGATTACGGATTTATTCCAGAAACTTTAGCTTTAGACGGAGATCCTCTTGACGTATTAGTTTTGGTAAACGAGCCAACTTTCCCTGGATGTGTTATGGAAGTTAAGCCAATCGGTGTATTCCACATGGCAGATGATAAAGGACCAGACGAAAAAATTATTTGTGTACCAGTTTCAGATCCAATCTGGAATTCATTAAATGATCTTTCTGATATGAATCCTCACTTAGTAAAAGAAATCGAGCACTTCTTCCAAGTTTACAAAGATCTTGAAAACAAGAAAGTAGATGTTGAAGGATGGGGAGACGTTAAAGAAGCTTACGATATCATCGCTGAGTGTACAAAACGTTTTGATGACATTGAAAATAAACCAGCAGGATTATTTAGCATTAAATAATTTTAGCCTTCATAATTTGTAAAAAAAGCAATACTCCGTTAAGAGTATTGCTTTTTTGTTTAAATTCGTTTTAGTTAGATTGTTGACTATTAACCAAAACCATTAAAATATTATGAATGCATTTATGATTTACCTGCCAATAATCATGGCAGTTTTAGGATTACTTTTCATGGGAATAAAAAGGACTTGGGTTTTAAAACAAGATGCTGGAGACGGTAAGATGAAAGAGATTTCAGATTACATCTACGAAGGAGCCTTAGCCTTTCTAAAAGCCGAATACAAACTATTAACCATATTCGTAATTATTGCCAGTTTAGCTTTGGCGGGAATTACTTTTATTCCTGGAGTAAAAACACATTTATTAATCGTAATAGCATTTATTTTTGGTGCGTTATTTTCAGCTTATGCTGGAAATATCGGAATGAAAATAGCAACTAAAACAAACGTTAGAACTACTCAAGCAGCACGTACAAGTTTGCCGCAAGCTTTAAAAGTTTCTTTTGGCGGTGGAACTGTCATGGGACTTGGTGTTGCTGGTTTAGCCGTTTTAGGTTTAACCTCTTTTTTTATCATTTTCTTTAACCTTTTTTCTGATGGAGTTTGGAAAGATACAGACACGATGACTGTAGTTTTGGAAACTCTTGCAGGATTTTCATTAGGTGCAGAATCAATCGCTTTATTTGCGCGTGTTGGAGGTGGAATTTATACTAAAGCTGCCGATGTTGGTGCTGATTTAGTTGGAAAAGTAGAAGCAGGAATTCCAGAAGATGATCCTCGTAATCCGGCAACAATTGCAGATAACGTAGGAGATAACGTAGGAGACGTTGCAGGTATGGGAGCTGATTTATTTGGATCTTATGTGGCAACCGTTTTGGCTGCAATGGTTCTAGGAAATTATGTGATAAAAGATATGGGCGGAAGTATTAATGATGCTTTCGGCGGAATCGGGCCAATTTTACTTCCGATGGCAATTGCCGGTTTCGGAATTTTATTCTCTATTATTGGAACAACTTTAGTAAAAATATCAGATGACAATGCTAAAGAAGCGCAAGTTCAAAAAGCATTAAATATTGGAAACTGGGTTTCTATTGTTTTAACTGCTGTGGCTTGCTTCTTTTTAGTACAGCATATGTTACCAGAAACCATGCAGATGACTTTCTTTGGAGAAGGTTCTAAAGCCATTTCTTCAATGCGGGTTTTCTATGCAACATTGGTTGGATTAATTGTTGGTGGAGCCATTTCATCTGTAACAGAATATTATACAGGATTAGGAACAAAACCAGTTTTGGCAATTGTTCAAAAATCGTCTACAGGCGCGGGAACAAACGTAATTGCAGGTTTGGCAACGGGAATGATTTCTACGTTTCCAACTGTAATTCTTTTTGCCGTAGCAATTTGGATTTCTTACGCGTTAGCAGGATTTTACGGTGTTGCTTTGGCAGCTTCTGCAATGATGGCGACAACAGCAATGCAGTTAGCAATTGATGCTTTTGGACCAATTTCTGATAACGCTGGAGGAATCGCAGAAATGAGCGAATTGCCAAAAGAAGTTCGTACAAGAACCGATATTTTAGATTCAGTTGGAAATACAACTGCTGCAACAGGAAAAGGATTTGCAATTGCATCTGCAGCTTTGACTTCATTGGCTTTATTTGCAGCTTATGTGACTTTTACAGGAATTGACGGAATCAATATTTTTAAAGCGCCAGTTTTAGCGATGTTGTTTGTTGGTGGAATGATTCCGGTTGTTTTTTCTGCTTTAGCAATGAATTCTGTTGGAAAAGCAGCAATGGATATGGTTTACGAAGTTCGTCGCCAGTTCAAAGAAATTGCTGGAATTATGGAAGGAACAGGGAAACCAGAATACGGAAAATGTGTTGAGATTTCTACAAAAGCCGCTTTACGCGAAATGATGCTTCCTGGAGTTTTAACGATTGGTTTTCCAATTTTAATTGTTCTTTTAGGAAAGTTAGTTTACTCAGACAACAATCAGTTAATTGCTGAAATGTTAGGAGGATATATGGCTGGAGTTACCGTTTCTGGAGTACTTTGGGCAGTTTTCCAAAATAATGCAGGAGGCGCTTGGGATAATGCTAAAAAATCTTTTGAAGCTGGAGTTATGATTAACGGAGAAATGACATACAAAGGTTCTGATGCGCATAAAGCTGCTGTAACTGGAGATACGGTTGGAGATCCATTTAAAGATACTTCGGGGCCTTCAATGAATATCTTAATTAAATTAACTTGCTTGATCGGGTTGGTAGTTGCTCCAATTTTAGGAGAAGGTCATGCGCCATCAGATATTGCAGGAAAAGCATCTTGCTGCGCTAAATCAGAAATGCACGCGGGAATCTCTAAATGTGGCGATATGTCTGGAATGACAAAAGAAGAATGTATTAAAATGTGTAAAGAAAAAGGCTGTTCTGAAGAAGAAACAGCTAAATGTCTGGCTCATTTTGATTCAAACGGAAAATATGCTCACACAGAAAGCGAATCTGTTAAAGTTGAGGTTAAAAACATTAATGGAAAAACGACTGGAACTGTTACTAAAACAGTAGATGGTAAAACCACAACAGAAGTTTTTGAAGGAACTGAAGAAGAAGTTTTAGCGAAAGTTGAAGCAGCGAAATAACAGCTTGTCAAAGTTTTAAACTTTGACAAAGCTTCTTAAAAGAAAAGCCTCTAAATATTTTTAGAGGCTTTTTTATATTCGTATAAATCTAGGTTTTATCTTAAAACAATCCGTTTAGTTCAGCATCAATTTTATTAATGATATTTCCTAAATCTTCAGGATTGTCAACAAAATTGATGTTATCAACGTCAATGATTAGTAATTTTCCTTTCGTGTACGTCTGAATCCAAGCTTCGTATCTTTCGTTCAAACGGCTTAAATAATCGATAGAAATAGAGTTTTCGTATTCTCGTCCGCGTTTGTGAATTTGTCCCACTAAATTCGGAATAGAACTTCTCAAATAAATTAATAAATCTGGAGCTTTAACCAAAGATTCCATCAATTCAAACAAAGACGTGTAATTTTCAAAATCACGGCTTGTCATCAAACCCATTGCATATAAATTGGGTGCGAAAATATGTGCATCTTCATAAATCGTTCTATCCTGAATGATTTTCTTTCCGCTTTCGCGAATTTGTTGCACTTGACGAAAACGGCTATTAAGGAAATAAATCTGAAGATTAAATGACCAGCGCTCCATTTGATGGTAGAAATCATCCAAGTACGGATTATCAACTACATCTTCATAATGAGGTTCCCATTTGAAGTGTTTCGCCAATAATTTGGTCAAAGTAGTTTTTCCTGCGCCTATGTTTCCTGCTATTGCTATGTGCATTACGGTGTTACGATTTTATAATTTGATATATCTGTAGTTGTAAAAATAGATAAAATTTGGTCTTTGTAATAAAAATTGTCAAAGCTTTTTTCTAAAATTTTAATCTCAGAAATTACATCGGAATTGGATTTATTAATCCCTTTAAAGTACAATAAATTATCCTTACTGAAAAGATATTGCGAAGAATTGACCATAACAATTTTATCAAAATCAGTTATTTTGCCCAACGACGTTATCTTTCCAAAAATGTCACAAGAGTACCAGTTGTTTTTTTTATCAATCCAATAGAAAGCATTAAAATCGGTTTGATAATATTGAATTGGTTCAGTCAACGGAATTGAAACCGTTTTATATTCATTTTTCAGATAATCAAAAAGTCCAATCTGTTGATTTAAAGTATTATAAATCCATAACTGATTTTGCGTCGACATTCCGATTGCGCTTACCACAATTGGATTTGCATTTTGCGAAAAGTTAATTTCGGTCATTTTATTTAATTGATTATCCAATAAAACAACGCTATTGAAATCTTCGTAAAACAAAACAATTTTTAATGGATTTTGAAGGTCAACTTTTGTAATTTTTCCCAAAGAGATGTTCTTGTATTCGAAAATTTCTTTTCCTTTAATTTTACTAAAAACATTGTTGGTGATTTGATAGGAATACCCGAAAGAATCATATCCTAAAAATTCGTCTGAAGTGTTTTTATATTGCGAAACTAAAGTAGGATTTATGCTCAAATCCTGAGCAGAAACCGCATGAAAAGTGCAGAAAAGAAATACGAAGAATAAAATTTTTTGCACCGTTCTATACATTAGAAAATTAATTTACAAGAGTACCAAATTACGAAAAACTCTCCTTAAAATTTCAATTTTAGACCTTAAACCTTTTCTAAATCTAATAGTCTAAAAAATAGGCGATTCTATCTATACCATATTGCCATTAATATATTTAGTTTTTTGAATTTTAAAATAAATAATACATTTGAATGTAAGTTTTATCGGATTTACTCACTTTAAAGAAAATAAAATGAAAAAGATATTTTTATATATGACTCTAATGCTTGTTTCTCTGCAGATTCAAGCTCAAAAAGATTTTCAAGGAATGGCTGTTTACGAGTCAAAAACACAAGCGCCAAAGTTTGAAGGAATGCGCGGAAACAGAGACATTACGCCAGAAATGCAGAAAAACATGGAAGAGCGTATGAAAAAAATGCTCGAGAAAACCTTCATTTTAAACTTCGATAAATCGGCATCTATTTATAAAGAAGAAGAAAAACTAGAAGCGCCAGGCCAACAACAAGGCGGTTTCCGTATGATGTTTGGTTCTCTTACTGGCGGCGGCGGAACTTTTTATAAAGATGTAAAAACAAAAACATATACGGTTGATAAAGAATTTATGGGGAAAGAATTCCTAGTTGTCGATTCTCTACCTAAATTAAATTGGAAATTAGAACAAGAAACCAAACAAATTGGCGGTTACAATTGTTATAAAGCAACAGCTGTAAAACAAGCAAGTAAGACAGATTTTAGAAACTTCAGACCTAAAAAGAATGATGATAAAAAGGATGAAGAAAAAAAGACTTCGGGAGATACCAAAACCAATTTTGCGGACAATTTTGAAATGCCGAAAGAAATTGTAGTAACAGCTTGGTACACACCAGAAATTCCAATCAATCAAGGGCCAGAAAATTATTGGGGACTTCCAGGTTTAATTTTAGAAATAAACGATGGAACGACTACGATTTTGTGTTCTAAAATTGTTTTGAATGCGAAAGATAAAGTGGAAATAAAACCTTCTAAAAAAGGAAAAGTAATTTCCCAAAAAGAATATGACGAAACGGTAATTAAAAAAATGGAAGAATTTAGAGAAATGAACCGTGGTCGTGCAGGCGGACCTCCTCCAATGGGAAGATAATTCTAAGCCTTTTTTATTTATTCTAAGCATTCTTTTTAATGAACAAGTTATATTTTTTCGTTGCCTTTTTGATCACTTCGTTTTCTTTTGCGCAAAGTGTTCGTTTTGATGGTTTTATTCAAGATGAACAAAAAAATCCGTTGGAAATGGCCAATATTATGGCGATTAATAATGGCACAAAAGCAATGGATTCGTACGGAATTACCAATGATAAAGGAAAGTTTCAGCTGACTTTAAAACCCAACACAGCTTACACAATTAAAATAAGTTATTTGGGAATGAAATCTAAGGAGATTGCTGTCGCTACGAAAGCCGAGAACATTACGCAAAATATTGTTATGGACGGCACGGGAATCGAATTGGAAGGTGTAGAAATTGTTCGCGAAATGCCTGTTTCTATAAAAGGAGATACGATCGTTTACAATGCAGATTCTTTTAAATCTGGAACCGAAAAAAAGCTCGAAGATGTTTTGAAAAAATTGCCAGGAGTTGAGGTGAACGCTGACGGAGAAATTGAAGTTGAAGGAAAAAAAGTCAGCAAATTGATGGTGGAAGGGAAAGATTTTTTTGACGGAGATACCAAATTAGGCGTAAAAAATATTCCAGCTGATGCTATTGATAAAGTTCAGGTTTTAAGAAATTACAATGAAGTAAGCGCACTTAAAGGTCTAGAAAACGATCAGGATAATGTGGCGATGAATATCAAATTAAAAGAAGGAAAAAAGAACTTTTGGTTTGGAGATGTTACCGCAGGAATTGGCGTTGCAGAATTGGACAGCCGTTATATTATTAATCCGAAATTGTTCTATTATAGTCCAAAATACAGCATAAATTTAATTACCAATTTTAATAATATTGGAGAATTGCCACTTACGGCGCAAGATTATTTTAAGTTCACTGGCGGATTCAAAAATATGATGAAAAAAGGAGGAAGCAGTTTTAATGTTTCTTCGAATGATTTAGGAATTTCATTGCTTCGAAACAATCGAGCGAAAGAAATCGAAACCAAATTTGGAGCAACAAATTTTGCCTATTCTGTCAATAAAGCTTGGAATATTAGCGGTTTCGGAATTCTTTCAACATCAAAAACAGATTTAGAAACCAAATCTCAAACTACCATTTTAGATTCTGGAGATCAGCAGAAACGTGAAGAAGAGACGCATCAAAAGAATAATTTAGGACTTTTTAAACTGAGTTCGACTTATAAACCAAATGATAAGTTTCAGTTTGATTATGATATTTTGACCAAATTATCAAAGCAGAATGAAGATACAGATTTGCTTCGTGAATCGGTTGTAAATAATATTTCAGCAACAGAAACGATTTTAACTCAAAAGAAACAAGATCCAACTTCGATCAATCAGAATTTGAGTTTGTATTATACGCAAAGCAGTAAAAATATTTTTGCTTTCGAAATGCAGCATTTGTATCAAGACGAAAATCCGTTTTACAATGCCAATTTAAGAACCCAACCTTTTGATTTGTCTGGATATATTACGGGGCAAAATCGAAATGATTTGAATCAAGATCGTTTTGTGAAAACCAATAAACTAGATGCCAAATTGGATTACTATTATATGGTAACACCAAAAAGTAACATCAATATTACATTTGGAAATACGTATTCATATCAAAATTTCAATTCGCACATTTTCCAAATGTTAGATAATGGCGATAAAAATGATTTGAGTGATGCCGAAAATAATAATGATGTCGATTACAGTTTTAATGATGCTTTTTTAGGTTTTCATTATAAAATTCTAACCGGAAAATTTACGTTTACACCGGGAATAAGTTTGCACACGTATCAAATGACAAACGGACAATTGGGAAGTGATTATTCTCAGAATTTCGTAAAAGTGCTTCCAGATTTCTTTGCTTTATATCAAATCAAAAAATCGGAAACGCTGACGTATAATTTTTCTTTAACAAACGATTTTACTGATATTAATCAATTGGCTTCGGGTTACGTTTTGTCTGATTACAGCAGTTTGTTTCGCGGAAATCGTTTCTTAGAAAATGCTACTTCGCAAGTACATTCGTTGCGTTATTTTAAATATAATATGTTCAATTTTGAGAACATTTTTGCCAATGCAACTTATACGAGAAAAGTTGATGCCATTAAAACAAAAGCTAATTTCGACGGAATTAACCAATCTTCTGTTCCTTACAATTCGAATTTAGCCGATGAAACTTTTACCGGAATGGGAAATTACGGACGTTCGTTTTTAAAGAATTATAAAGCTTCCGCAAATGCTAGTTTTAATTGGTCGAAATTCAACAATATTCAAAATGACCAATTGGCAACTACAGAAAGTTTTGTTCAGAGTTATACAGTAAGGGCTTCAACAAATTATAAGAACCTTCCAAATATTGAGTTTGGTTATAATTTGTTGGTTAACAAATACAGCGGTTCAACTTTTTATACCGATAAGCCATTTGCAAGATTGGATTATTATTTCTTGGATAGTTTTTCTTTTGTTTCGGAGTATGAATTCTATCATTATTACAACGGAGATAAAACGGTTGACAACGAATATGATTTCTTAAGTGCGAGTTTAGTTTACCAGAAAAAGAACAGCAAATGGGAATATAAAGTTTCGGCAACCAACTTGTTAAATACTAAATATCTTAACGACGATAGTTTTTCGCAATTCTCTACACGAGTTTCTCAATACACAGTTCAACCGCGCTATATCATATTTTCGATGAAATATAATTTGTAGTATTTTGATTGCAAAAAATATATTTTTTTGTGATTTGTTTAAAGAAGAATCAAATATCTTTGTGCTATATTATTAACGACTAAAAACGTGATCATGCGCAATTTTATATGGAGTTCTGCACTTTTATTTGCTGGAATGTTTGTTTCTTTCTCTCAAACAAACGGCATTGAAAAAGGAACCTATTTATCTAAAAATAAAGGAGAAAAGATTAAATTAAATTTATTAGATGATAATAAATACGAATTGGTTTTTTATTCTGGAGGTTATGAAATAAAAGGCGATTCTTTAGTTTTCATAAAAAGTAAAAAGACAGAAAATAAATTTGACCTTTCTTTTGTTAAAGATAAAAATGCAAAAAAAGTTAAGATTAAATTTTTGAATCCTTCCTATTATTCTTTCTACATAGGAACTCAAAACGGTTCGGAATCGGTTCAATATCAAAAAATTGTGGATATTAAAACGAAAGTTGATCCAGAATGGAAAACGACCGATCTAGATTTTGAAATAGAAAAAGCTGATTTCCTTTATTTAGTTTACGAAGAGTATGGCGGAAAAAGCGATATTAGTAAATATGCATTGCCAAAAGATGTTTCTGAGGTAACAATTAATTATGATTTAGCTGTTTTAAGTGATTTAAGTCTTGTTGGATCTTTTGATAAAAGAACAAAAGAATTGAAAATTTCTGATCAATTTGGAAAAGACCCTTTGGTATTTGTAAACGAAAAAGAGGAGAAGCCAGCTAAAGTTTCTACGGTTGTTCCGATTGAAAATCAATCCATAACAAATTGGACTTATCCAGGAAAAGAAAATACTTTAATCAATGATGATTTCGGTTCTGGAGTTGCTGTGGATAGTGCAGCTGTAATAGTTGATGCTGCTTCGCCAGTCTATGCGAAATATGACTTTAAATTAAAAGTCGAAAACAATCTGAAAAAAGCAATCGAATCTACAAAAACGGTTAGCAATAAATTTTTGGCAGTTGTTGTTGACAGCAAAAATAAAACAGCAAAAGAAAGTTTTGATGCTTTTGTAAAAGAGCAGGAAACGCAGACGGGATATAATATGTATGATGCGTATAATGCACAATACGATACCTATAATTATTATATGGCTGGAGCCGATGATAAAAAATGGCTTAAAAACAATAAAATTACCAGCGATCCAAGTATAATTATTTTAAACGGAGAAGGAAGTCAGCTTGCTATTGCAAAATCAGATTTAGCGACACAACAATATCAGTTTAGCTATTATGGAGATTTTTATAGAAAACTTCAGAGAGCGAATGCTTTCCTTTTTATAGATAATGTTTTAAAGAACAAAAAAGCTTTAGATGCAGATTTAATTACCGCTTTTAATAAAGCAGCTTTATTAGAAGTATCTTATGATTATGAATCTGATTATTCTGTAAGCGATCCTAATTCGACTGAATTTGTAATTGCAAAAACGGCTTTAGATCAAAAAGTAGTGGCGCAATCTTGGAAAAAACTGATCGAGGCGCATCAAAAGGATAAAGTTGTAAATATGTATTTGGCAGAAACGATTATTAAAGAAATCAAAAACCAAGGATTTACAAAACAGCTTTTTAATACAGATAGAATTCTAAATGACACAGATTTCTTAGCAATTGATTATTTGCTAAAACATTCAGAAGATATTGAAAGTAAGCGTGCTGATTTTAATAGTAGACAGGGAGAACTTCACACTGTTGGAAATGTTGTTACTGAAATTTCAGATGCATTACAGCAAAATCTTTATCTTTCTCAAGATGGAGCTTCTGGAGAAATAAATAAAGAAAAAGTCAATTCACTTTACAAAAGAATCATTGAATCTGGAAAAGGCAATTTTGATGTTTATAGAAATTACTTTTACTACTTAGCTCAAATTCAGGAAAATGATGGATCTAATGTAACTTTCTTAAAAGAGTTTAATACTTATTTTGATAAAACTTTAGCGGGAGCAAGCCCAATAGAGAAATTAGACGCAATTTTTTCAGGATTAGATTCTAGTTCAAGCTATTCTTATGATGGATGGAATTCGTTTAAAGACTATCATTCAAATCTTTCCAACAATGCAGCTTGGATGGTAGTAGAGAATTCTCAAAATGTGAATTTTGTTAAAGATGCTATCAAATGGTCTGAATATAGTTTGGTTGTAACCAAAAACAATCCTTATTATTTAGATACTTTGGCTCAATTGTATTATAAAGATGGTCAAACGCAAAAAGCGATCGAAACACAAGTTTTAGCGGTAAAATTTATCACTGCGGATGTTGATGAAACAACTGCAAATCAAATGAAAGAAGTTCTAACAAAAATGAGTAACGGAACTTATTAATAAAGAATTATAACTATAAAATAAAAAGCCGATTTCTAATTTAGAAATCGGCTTTTTTATGTTTAGCTAAACTAAGATATCTAATAATCTAAGTCAATCTATAAATCTAAATTTATAATCCGAATGCAGCTTTTACTTGGTCAACAAAATCAAGTTTTTCCCATGTAAACAACTCAACAGTAACTGTTTTTTCATTTCCGCCTGGAGCAGAGAAAGTTTTAGTTACAGTTTCTGGCTGACGTCCCATGTGTCCGTAAGCAGCAGTTTCGCTGTAGATTGGATTTCTTAATTTCAAACGTTGTTCGATAAAGTAAGGACGCATATCAAAGATAGCTTCTACTTTTTTAGCGATTTCACCGTTAGTTAAGTTTACTTTAGAAGTTCCGTAAGTTTCAATAAAGATTCCCATTGGCTCAGCAACTCCAATTGCGTAAGAAACCTGAACTAAGATTTCGTCAGCAACACCAGCAGCAACTAAGTTTTTAGCGATATGACGAGTTGCATAAGCAGCACTTCTATCTACTTTACTTGGATCTTTTCCAGAGAATGCACCACCACCGTGAGCACCTTTTCCACCGTAAGTATCAACGATGATTTTTCTTCCTGTTAAACCAGTATCTCCGTGAGGTCCTCCAATAACGAATTTTCCTGTTGGGTTAATGTGGTAGTTGATTTTATCGTTGAATAAATGAGCGTGCTCTGGGTTTTTAGCAATAATTCTTGGAATCAAGATTTCAACAACATCTTTTTTGATTTTAGCCAACATTGAAGCTTCTTCATCAAAATCATCGTGTTGAGTTGAGATAACAATTGCATCAATACGAGTTGGTTTGTTATCGTCGCTGTATTCTAAAGTTACTTGAGATTTAGCATCTGGGCGTAAATACGTGATTTCTTTGTTTTCACGTCTTAAAATAGCTAACTCTTGTAATAATTTATGAGATAAATCTAATGCCAACGGCATGTAGTTTGCAGTTTCGTTTGTAGCGTAACCAAACATCATTCCTTGGTCACCAGCACCTTGCTCTTCTGGCTTAGCTCTGTCAACACCTTGATTAATGTCTGCAGATTGTTCGTGAATTGCTGAAAGAATTCCACAAGAATTTGCTTCAAACATGTATTCACTTTTAGTATATCCAATTTTACGGATTACCTCACGAGCGATTTGCTGAACATCAAGATAAGTATTCGATTTTACTTCACCTGCTAAAATCACCTGCCCCGTTGTAACTAATGTTTCACAAGCTACTTTTGAATCAGCGTCAAATGCCAAAAAGTTGTCAATTAATGCATCCGAAATTTGATCTGCAACTTTGTCTGGATGCCCTTCACTAACAGATTCTGACGTAAATAAATAAGCCATAATAATGTAATAATAATATATTAGTTTTTAAAAATTCAGCAGGGAAAGTAATTGCTAAAAAGGGCTAAAGGAGAGTTCCTGCTTTAGCATTTTTTACTGCTGAAATGAATCTTTCAGCATTCATAATGAAACCATTTCATTATGAAGAGGTTGCAATCAGTTCAAATTTTTCCTCTGTTTCGGGTGCAAAGGTATGAAACCATTTTGATTTGCAAATTAAAGTTCAGCTTTTTTTATTTTTTATAGCAGAAATTTAACAATAACATACTATTTTGATAGGGTAATGGAAAATATTTTGTTTTTTGTTTGGCTGATTCAAAAATAGTTCGCAACTTTGCCCCGTTAAAACAAAAGAAACAAATGAAATTTACAGTTTGCAATATGATGTCTTGTAAGATGCCGGAGTTATCCGCAGAGACGCTATTGTAATTATTTTTCAATAAAATATAAATAGAACCTCTGCCAAACCGCAGAGGTTTTTTTTATTGCAAAAATGAAACCTGTAAGATTTTTTTTAACCAAAAAAACACTAATTAATCAGTAAAAAAGAAATGAAGAAAAATGTACTAATCGTTTTAGGTCTTGTGACTTTTTCAGGACTTTATGCTCAAGACAACAAAAAAGAGCAGGATAGTTTAAAAAATAACGAACTGTCTGAAGTTACTATTATTGGATCAAGAAGTAAAAACAGAGTAAAAACAGATGTGCCAGTTCCGGTTGATGTTTTTAACGTATCAGAAATAACAAAAGGAGCGCCGCAAACAAGCGTAACTCAAATTTTAAATTATGTTGCGCCGTCATTTACGAGTAATCCAACATCTACGGCAGATGCAACAGATCACGTTGATCCAGCACAATTAAGAGGATTAGGGCCAGATCAGGTTTTAATTTTAGTAAACGGAAAAAGAAGACACACCAGTGCTTTAGTAAACATAAACGGATCACCAGGTAGAGGATCTGTTGGAACGGACTTAAATGCAATTCCGTCTTTTGCTATCGAAAGAATTGAAGTTTTAAGAGACGGAGCTGCGGCGCAATACGGTTCTGATGCAATTGCTGGAGTGATCAATATTGTTCTGAAAAAGAATGCTAATTATTTGACTGGAGGAATTCAATACGGAGCAAATCTATCTTCAGGATCAAATAATTTTGAGGGAGGCGCAGACGGACAAACTGCTCAAGTCGATTTAAACTACGGAACCTCATTAGGCAAACCAGGAAGTTTCTTGAATGTTACAGGAACTGCCGTGACAAGACAAGCAACTAGTAGAGCAGGAATTAGAAGCAATCCGATTTTTAATGCTTACAATGCGGTTGAAAATAGAGCGGCACAAGATGGTGTCGAAATCAACTCTTTGTTTAGCAATATTAATACGACTACAAATTCAGCTCAGATTTTGTCTTCTTTGAAACAATACGCTCCGCAAGTAGGCTATTTTACGCCAGCACAGCAAAATGCTATTGCAACAGCATCAACAATTGGCCAAATGCAGACGGCTTTAAATTTTGATGTAACGAATAATGAATTGGCTTATAGAGGTCAGCAGAGAAGCGATTATAATATGAGTGTTGGACAGTCAGAATTGGCTTCTGGGCAAGTGTATTTCAATGCTAAATATCCTTTGAGCGAAATCACTTCTTTATATTCTTTTGGTGGAGTTTCTTATAGAAGCGGTAAATCGTATGCATTCAACAGATTACCTAATGGTTCTGGAACTTTCACACAAGTGTACCAAGACGGATTCTTGCCAGAAATCGAATCAAAAATATTAGATGCTTCTGGAGCAGTTGGAATTAACACACAATTATTTGGTTTTGATACCGATTTAAGCACCAACTTAGGAACAAACTCATTTGCTTATGATGTGAACAATACTATCAATGCAACTTTAGGAACGAATTCTCCATTTAGTTTTGATGCAGGAAAAGTTTCGTTTTTACAAAGTACAACCAATTTAGATTTCAGCAGAAAGTATGATGTTCTTTCTGGATTAAACGTAGCTTTTGGAGGTGAATTTAGATATGAAAACTACCAAATTAAAGCTGGAGAAGAAGCGTCTTACGGATTATATGATGTAAACGGAGCTTTAGTTTCAGGAATTCTGCCAAGCAATTCGCCATTAATTGTAACAGACTTTTTTGGAAACAAACGTGGAGCAGGAGCTCAAGGATTTTCTGGATTTCAGCCTTCAGATGCTAAAGAGAAAGACAGACAAAGTGGTGCTGCTTATATAGATTTAGAATTGAATGCTACAGAAAAGTGGTTGGTGAATGGAGCGGCACGTTATGAAAACTATTCAGATTTTGGAAGTACAGTTACTTTCAAATTGGCCTCTCTTTTAAAATTAACTGATAATATCAATTGGAGAATTTCTGGGCAAACAGGTTTTAGAGCACCTTCTTTACAGCAAAGATATTTTGAATCTAGTTCAACTCAATTTATAAATGGGGCTCCATATCAAGTTGGATATTTTACAAACGATTCTCAAGCTGCAAAAAGTATCGGAATTGAAAGTTTAAAACCAGAAAAATCAAAAAGCATCAGTACAGGATTTACATTCAAAATTCCTGAAGCTAACATAACCATTGCTACTGATGCTTATTTTACAAGAATCAACGACAGAATTGTATTGTCTGGGCAATATTCTAGACCAACAGATGCACAAATTGGTGCTGCAACTTCTCCAGAACAAGCAGAAGCATTGACTTTGTTTCAACAAGCATTTGATTTGAAAGGAGTGGAAAGAGCTTCATTCTGGACAAACGGAATCGATTCTGAAACAAAAGGAATTGATTTGGTAATTTCTCAGAAATATGATGTCATTCAAGATTTCGTTATCAGAAATGATTTTGCATTTAGTTTCAACGAAACCAAAAGAGTAGGCGATTTGCATGTGCCGAAATCAATCGTTGATGCAGGAGGAGAACCATATATTTATTCATTCTTCCCAGAATCAAGCAGAGTGTATTTAGAAGAAGCAATTCCGAAAGTGAAAGCCAATTTAATGACCACTTTCAGTATTAAAAAACTGGATATTTATTTAAGAAATAGTTATTTCGGAAAAGTAACAGATCCAGGAGCAACAGATGTTAATTTAGACGGATTTTCTTCTGTGTATGAGCATCCAGAATACAGCGCAAAATTGGTTACCGATTTATCTTTAGGATATCAAATCAACGAGCATTTTAGAGCAACAATTGGAGTTAATAATATAGGAGATGTTTATCCAGACAGAAATAATCCTTCAACTCCTGCATTTACAAACACAACTCCAACATTGTCTCCAGCGCCAAGTACCGATTTGACAAATGCGAATCAGTTTGCTTATTCAAGAGCAGTTTCTCAATTTGGATTGAACGGAAGATTTGGTTTTGCTCGTTTGAGCTTTAAATTCTAATTAAAATGAATCTCTTTCAAGTCTTTCAAATAAAGGCTTGAAAGAGATTTCAAAAAAATAAAACATAAAAAATTTGATTTTAATTTGGTGGTTTAAAAATATTTACTACTTTTACTCTATAGAAATAGTCGAGTTTAAAAAATAAGATTAATTAATACAAAAATGAAAGCAATAGCAAAAAGAAATATGATGTGTTGTAAGATGATGCAAATGTGCATCCCACATTGCTGTTGCCAAAAGTGAAAGAGTAAATCTTTGTTATAGTTAAGCTATAGCCCTTTTGGTCGCCATCCGAAAGGGCTTTTTTTATTCCAACTCATTTAAAATTAAAAATCATGAAAACATTAAATTCAATCGCAATAGAATATTTATTAAGAAACAATTCTCAAAATAATGATAATACATCAGAAGAGATAAAAAGAGAAATTTCAAGAATAAACGCAGAACAGAATAAAAGTCAAAAATCACTGCTGTTTCAGATGTATGAACTAGAGGAAGAAGCAGAAGAATTTTTCGCTTAAATCTAAATTCAATTTCAAAAATCAAATTACTATATAACGTATTAACAATATTAAAAAAACTAAGAAATCATGAGTACTCAAAAATTTGCAACAAACGCATTACACGCAGGCCACGACGTTACTAAAAATTCAGGAACAAGAGCAGTGCCAATTTATCAGACATCATCATATGTATTTAACAACGCAGATCATGCGGCCAATTTATTTGGTCTTGCCGAAGCGGGATTTATTTACACTAGATTAAATAACCCAACAAATGATGTTTTAGAACAGCGACTGGCAGCGCTAGAAGGCGGAATCGGAGCTGTCGTTACAGCTTCTGGAGCATCAGCCATTTCTACAACATTATTAACTTTATTAAAAGCAGGAGACCATATCGTAGCGTCAAACAGTTTGTATGGCGGAACGTACAATCTTCTTAAAGTTACACTACCAAGATTAGGAATCACAACAACTTTTGTTGATCCTTCAAAACCTGAAAACTTCACTAAAGCAGCTAAAGAAAATACACGAGCTTTCTTTGTAGAATCTCTTGGAAATCCAAAATTAGATGTGCTCGATTTAAAAGCAATTTCGGCAGAAGCCAAAGCATTCAAAGTGCCATTTATAGTAGATAATACAGTTGCGACACCTTATTTATTAAACCCAATTAAATATGGTGCCGATATTGTTATTCATTCCTTAACTAAATATATCGCAGGAAACGGAACTTCATTAGGAGGCGTTATCATTGATGCTGGAAACTTTGACTGGGCAAACGGAAAATTCCCTGAATTTACTGAGCCATCTGCAGGATACCACGGATTAGTATATCATGAAGCTTTAGGAAATGCAGCTTTTATAGCAAAAGCTCGAATTGAAGGTCTGCGTGATTTTGGTGCTGCTTTGAGTCCATTTAATGCTTTTCAGATTATTCAAGGGCTAGAAACACTTCCAATCCGAATTAAGAAACATAGTGAAAATGCTTTGGCTCTGGCCGAATGGTTAGAAAAACAAGATGAGGTGGTTTGGGTAAATTATCCAGGCTTGAAATCGAGTAAATACAATGCTTTGGCTAAAGAATATTTGCCAGAAGGCCAAAGTGGTGTTATCACTTTCGGATTAAAAGGAGGTTTTGACGCTGCGAAAAAAGTAGTAGACGACACCAAATTATTCTCTCTGCTGGCTAATATCGGTGACACGAAATCACTAATTATTCACCCAGCAAGTACTACGCACCAGCAATTAACAGAAGAAGAACAATTAGAAACAGGAGTTTCAAAAGATTTAGTTCGTCTGTCTGTGGGAATTGAAGATATCGAAGATTTAATTGCAGATCTGCAAGCTGTTTTTGAGAGTGTTTCTGTTTCTCAATTCAGCATCAATAAAAATTAGGTTTTTTTGTTTTTTGTTTGAAAAATTGCCTTTAGCGAGTGGTTTTGCTAAAGGTAATTTTTTATGAAAAGCATCTTTATAAAAAATTGAACCATATAAGGCATATAAGTTCATTTAATTGCTAGCGTCACAATTTACACGCACAGAAATTAGCCAATCCGAAAATGAACTTATATTACTTATATGGTTTTAAAAAAAAATAAAATGTTAGAAATTATGTCAAAGCTTAAAATAAACATTATCCTTTTCGGAATTGGAAATATCGGAAGTACTTTGATTAATCAGATTGTTGAAAGTCAGGAGTTTTTCCTGGAAAGCAAAAATGTCGATTTTCATTTTCCAATAATAACCAATTCGACGGTTGCTTTTTTTGAGAAAGAAGGCGTTGGCTATGCTTGGGAAACCAATTTTAGACAATTGGCAATTCCTTTTAAAGTAGAAGATATTGTCGAATTTGCTCAAGAAAATGAATTCGAAAACCTGATTGCCGTAGATGCAACAGCCAGCGATGAATTGGTGAAGCATTACAACACGTTAATCAAAAATGGATTCAATATTGTGGCGGTAAACAAAAAAGCCAATACGCTCCCAATTGACTTATATAAAGAACTACGAGCAAATCTTAAAAAGTACGACAAGGAGTTTTTGTATGAAACCTCAGTAGAAAGCGGAATTCCAGTTTTGCAAACCTTAAGAGATTTGTATTATTCGGGTGAAAAAATCACGAAGATTCGAGGCGTTTTCTCTGATAATCTGAGTTATGTTTTTAATCGATTTTCATCGGAAGATGTTTCGTTTTCATCGGTTTTAAAAGATGCGAGCCTTTTAGGATTAATGAAATCAAATTTTAAAGAAGATCTTTCTGGAAACGACACAGCAAGAAAGCTTTTGATATTGGCCAGAGAAATAGGAAAAGATTTTGAGCTTTCAGACATTACAATCAAGCCTTTTATAACCGAAGAACATTTGGAGAAAAATGGAGTGTTAAATAAAGACGCTGTCGATAAATCTTTTAAGATCGCCAAAATTACGCAAGCAGAAAATCATGTGTTGAGATATGTAGGAGAATTTGATGTAGAAAAAGGCACTTTGGAAGTCAAATTAATCTCGGAACCAACAGATTCTCCAATCGGACAATTGAAAGGTTCTGATGCCATTTTTGAAATTTTCACTAAATCATATGCTGATATTCCGATCGTAATTCAGAGCGCTCCGCCATGCAAACAAGCAATTTCTAGAGGAATTATAACTGATATTTTGAAAATTGCGGAGCGAATTAGGAGTAAAGAAGCGGTTTGGCTGTAATTTTTTAGTTAAAAAAAAGATAAAAGAGGAAAAAGTTCTTTGATAAATTGATTTGTCAAATGGAATTATGAAGGAAAATCGGCTTATTTTGTAAGTTTTTTACTTGTATTATTTCGTTTTCGTTTTTGTAAGATGTTTTTTGTCGTTAAAAAACACATTTTCAACGGATTTTGTAATTAAATTCTTGAATTTTATTTGTGTAATAAGAAAAATATTTGCATATTTGTTATACCCAAAAACTACTAGAAATCAAATGAACTTAAAAGTCAACAAAATGTTTTGTGCCATTTCGGTTAAGACCGAGGCTGGGGTGTCTATTGCTAAAAAATTGTAAGAATACAATAATAATATAGTAAGAGCCTCCTAAGAAATATTTTAGGAGGCTTTTTAATTTAATAAAAATGCAGAATTTAAAACAACAATATAAATCACAGATGAATAAATCCTTACAGATGAACATTAAGATGTTTACTGTCGCGCTTATTTGCGTGAACGTCTGTTGATACTAAAAGTATAAATGAGTTTAAAAACTTAAACCCTTTTGGTATCTAAAAAATCCAAAAGGGTTTTTTTATTCATTAAAACGAATTAACAAAAAGATAAACGAGAAATAAAGATTATAAAACACAACTTAACTAAAACTTATCATCATGAGCAAATTGAACTACTTCGCAGAAAAAATTTCTAAATTGAAAAACAGAAGGACAAAAAATAGTAATCCGCCGCCAACAAATGAATTGGCTCACCCAAGATTCGGAATCACAGAGGAAGATAAAAATACTTTGAAAAAAGTACCAAACTCTTTATTGTTTTTGATGTATTCAAAAGAAAATGAAACGCTTTTTATCTAAACGGAAAAAGCATCATAAATTAGGGTAAAACCTGCTTAATTTTACTGGGCATTTTTGTTCGGTAAATTTTTGCGTATAATAGTTTTTGCTACAGTAAGTCGCAGAAATTTAACAAACACTTTTAGATAAAATTTGTTTGTTAGAGAAATTAGTAGTTAATTTGCACTCGTTAAGTTCAAACAAATATTGAAATGTTATAAAGAAAGGACGAGGGATTAGACCCGATGAAGCCTTAGCAACCCTTCGGTAAAACGAAGAAGGTGCTACATTCTACCACGCCAAACGTGGAAAGATAACAACAAGATTTTTTCTAGTTAAACCTAGTTTTTCTTTCTAATATTTCCATATACAAATCAATAATACAACAGATTTGAAATTGGAAAATATACCAAATCCCATTATAATTCAAGATTTCATCACAGAAAGTGGTGCAAATTATCATTCTATACCATTAAGTTTTACGCTGGCGGGTCAACCTTTGCACAGCGCGCCTATTGTTTTGGTTAATCATGCTTTAACTGGAAATTCGCAAGTTACTGGCGAAAATGGCTGGTGGAATGACTTAATTGGCGAAGGTAAAACCATAGATACTGCTGTTTATACCGTTTTAGCATTTGACATCCCTGGAAACGGAAGCAACTCTTTTTTAATCGACAATTATCATGATTTTACAGCAAGAGATATTGCAAAAATCTTTATCGATGGTGTAAAAGCTTTAAATATCGAAAAGCTTTTTGCAGTTATCGGAGGTTCAGTTGGTGGCGGAATTGCTTGGGAAATTTTAGCTTTAGCGCCAAACATCACAGAAAACCTTATTCCGATTGCGAGCGATTGGAAATCTACAGATTGGCTTATCGCAAATTGCTTCTTGCAAGAGCAAATTCTAAATAATTCTTCAAAACCAATCGAAGACGCGAGAATACATGCCATGCTTTGTTACCGTTCGCCAGAATCATTTAAAGAAAAATTTCAGCGTACGATCAATCAAGAGCTGCTGATTTTTAATATCGAAAGCTGGTTAGCGCATCACGGAAAAAAATTGCAGAAAAGATTCCAATTATCTTCTTATAAATTAATGAATCAGTTGCTTAAAACAATTGATATTACTAGAAATAGTGAAAGTTTTGAAAACTTAATGTCTCAAACAAAAGCTTCAATTCATATTGTCGGAATCAATTCGGATTTGTTTTTTACAGCAAAAGAAAACGTAGAAACCTACGAAGAATTGAAGAAGTTTAAAGACAATGTTTTCTATAGCGAAATTGATTCGGTTCACGGACATGACGCTTTTTTAATCGAGTACAAACAATTAGATCATTTACTTGCCGACATTTTTAAGGCAGAAACAATAAAGAAATAAAATGAAAGTATTAAAATTTGGAGGTAAATCATTAGCAAACGGAGAAGGACTTAATAAAGTTGTTTCTATCATTTCGGATAAAGTAAATCAAGGTGAAAAAATTGCCGTTGTAGTTTCTGCGCGCGGAAATGCGACAGACGAATTGGAATTTATCTTAACCATTGCTGCTAAAAATGGCAGCTACAAAGAATTATTAGAGAATTTTAAAAAATATCAAATTTCAGATTACCCGCAAGTTGATTTGTCTGAAGAATTTAGTGTCTTAGATAAACTTTTTGAAGGTGTAAGCTTAATTGGCGATTACAGCAAAAAAATCAAAGATCAGATTTTGTCTAAAGGAGAATTGCTTTCGGCTAAATTATTGACGGCAATTTTGTTGGAAAAAGGAATTCCAGCCAATTTTGTTGATACAAGAGATTTATTGAAAACTGATTCTAAATTTGGCGACGCACAGCCTTTAGAACAGCTTTCGAAGAAAAATGTAGTCAATTATTTTAAAGAACATAACGGAGAAACGGTTAATATAGTTACAGGTTTCATTGGATCTAACAACAACAACGACACAACTACTTTAGGTAGAAATGGCAGTAACTATACCGCTTCGTTAATCGCAAATTATCTTAATGCTGAAGAATTACAAAACTTTACACACGTAGACGGAATTTACACTGCAAATCCTGATTTGGTTGCAGATGCTAAGAAAATCGAATATTTATCGTTTAATGAGGCGAATGAGCTTGCAAATTTCGGTGCAACGATTCTTCACGCCAAAACGATTATTCCTTTGTTAGAAAAGAATATTCCATTGCGAATTTTAAATACATTCAACCATGAAAACCGCGGAACTTTAATCACTTCAGATTCTTCTAAAGAAGGAATTAAAACGCTTTCTGTTTTAGAAAATGTTTCTCTTGTAAATCTTGAAGGACGCGGATTACTTGGAAAATCAGGAGTTGATGCCCGAATTTTTAAAGTAATGGGTGATCACAATATCAGTGTGAGTATCATTTCGCAAGGTTCTTCAGAAAGAGGAATCGGATTGGTTGTGGCAACTGATAAAGCAACAACTGCGGTTGTAGAATTAGAAAAAGAATTCGAAAATGACTTTTATTCTAAAGATGTAAATCAGATTACGGTAACAGACAATGTATCGGTAATTTCGATTATTGGTCAGGATTTGAGTACTTTCCACAAACCTTACACGGCTTTAATCAAAAATAAAATTGTTCCGATTTTGTTCAACAACACGGTTACAGGCAAAAACGTGAGTTTGGTTGTTAAGAAAGAAGAATTAAACAAAGCGCTAAACGTAATTCACGGAGAGATTTTTGGAGTTTCTAAAAAGATCAACATTGCTATTTTCGGTCACGGATTAGTGGGAGGAACGTTGATTAACCAAATTTTAGAATCGGCTTCGGCAATTGAAAAACGTAAAGATATTAAGCTGAATGTGTTTGCAATTGCAAATTCTAAAAAGGTGCTTTTGAACAAATACGGCGTTACAAACAACTGGAAAGAAGATATTCAAGCAAAAGGTGAAGCTTATACGATAAAAGATATTATTGCTTTCGCGAATGAGCACCATTTAGAAAACTTGATCGCGGTTGATAACACAGCAAGTGCGACTTTCGTAGAAAACTATATTCCGCTTGTAGAAAACAGTTTCGACTTGATTTCTTCAAATAAAGTGGCAAATACATTAAGTTATGGTTTCTATAAAGAATTGAGAAGCGCTTTAGAAGAAAATCAAAAGAATTATTTATACGAAACAAATGTTGGTGCAGGATTGCCATTAATTGATACAATTAAATTATTACACCTTTCAGGAGAAAATATCACTAAAATTAAAGGAGTTTTCTCTGGAACATTGAGTTATTTATTCAATAATTTCTCTGCGAAAGATGCGCCTTTCAGCGAAATCTTGCAAGAAGCAATTGATAACGGATATACAGAACCAGATCCGCGTGAGGATTTATGTGGAAATGATGTTGGAAGAAAATTATTAATTTTAGCTAGAGAATTGGATTTGCAAAATGAGTTTGAAGAAATCTCAATTCAAAATTTAATTCCAGAACACTTACGTGAAGGAAGTGCAGCCGATTTCTTGACGAAATTGAAAGAATTCGATCCAATTTATGCTAAGATAAAAGCAGAACAACAGCCAAATCACGTGTTGAGATACATTGGTGAATTGTCTGGAGATTTGCAGAATGATAAAGGAAATTTAGAAGTGAAATTAGTTTCGGTTCCATCAGACACAGCGCTTGGCGGATTAAAAGGTTCTGATTCTTTCTTCGAAATTTACACAGAATCTTACGGAGATCGTCCAATCGTTATTCAAGGAGCTGGTGCAGGTTCTGCAGTAACGGCGAGAGGAGTTTTCGGAGATATTTTGAGATTGTCTGATAAAGGATAATTGATTTTTAATTTTAGATTTTAGAGTTCAGATTTTAGATTTGAACGAAAACAAAACAAAAAAATAACAACACAATGAAAGTAACTTTAAACAGAGTAAACGACGCATTTCATTTTAAAGTAAAAAATGAACGCGGACACATAGTTGACGTTGACAGCAGAGCCGAATTTGGCGGAAGCGATTTAGGTGCAAGTCCAATGGAATTAGTTTTAATGGGAGTTGCAGGATGCAGCGCTATCGATATGATTTCAATCTTGAAAAAACAGCGTCAGGAAATCACTTCTTTCAATGCTGAGGTTGAAGGTACGCGAGTTCAAATCGAAGAAGCTAAACCTTTTAAAGAAATCGATGTGGTTTTTTATTTAGAAGGAGAAATCAATCCAGAAAAAGCAAAAAAAGCGGCGCAACTTTCTTTTGAAAAATACTGTTCAGTAGCCAAAACGGTTGAGCCAACAGCAACAATTAAATACAAAGTAGTTTTAAACAACGAAGCTTTGTAAATTAGAAAATGAGTTAATTAGGCAATTAGATAATTAATTCTGAACAATTTGAATTTAAGCTCAGGTTTTAACGTGGAACCTGAAACTTGAAACAAAAAAACAAAAAAATAACAACACAATGAATACAGAAGAATTTGGTTTTGAAACACAAGCCATCAGAACACAATTAGAAAGATCGCAATATTTAGAACATTCGGTGCCTTTGTACCTTTCATCAAGCTTCGTTTTTGAAGATGCTGAAGACATGAGAGCTTCTTTTACAGAAGAAAAAGAAAGAAATATTTACAGCCGTTTCAGCAATCCAAATACAACTGAGTTTGTAGATAAAATTTGCAAAATGGAAGGCGCTGAATCTGGTTATGCTTTTGCAACAGGAATGGCAGCAGTATATTCTACTTTTGCGGCGTTATTGAATTCTGGAGATCATATTGTTTCTGCAAGCAGTGTTTTTGGATCAACTCACGCTTTGTTTATGACTTATTTCCCAAAATGGAATATTGAAACGTCTTATTTCGAAATTAATAAGCCAGAAACAATCGAGAGTTTCATTAAGCCAAACACCAAAATTTTATATGCTGAATCTCCAACAAATCCTGGAGTTGATGTAATCGATTTAGAATTGTTAGGAAATATTGCTAAAAAACACAATTTGATTTTGGTTATCGATAACTGTTTTGCAACGCCATATTTACAGCAGCCAATTAAATTTGGAGCACATTTAGTAATTCACTCAGCCACAAAATTAATCGACGGACAAGGTCGTGTTCTTGGTGGTGTTACTGTTGGAAACGCAGATTTAATCAGACAGATCTATTTATTCTCTAGAAATACAGGTCCAGCTTTAGCGCCATTTAATGCTTGGGTTCTTTCAAAAAGTTTAGAAACATTGGCAGTTCGTGTGGACAGACATTGCGAAAATGCTCTAAAAGTAGCTGAATTTTTAGAAAGTCATCCAAATGTAAATAGTGTAAAATATCCGTTCTTAAAATCACATCCGCAATATGAAATTGCTAAAAAACAGATGAAAGCTGGTGGAAACATCATTGCATTTGAAATTAAAGGCGGAATCGAAGCAGGAAGAAAATTCTTGAACGCAATTAAACTTTGTTCATTATCAGCAAATATTGGAGATACAAGAACAATTGTTACGCATCCAGCTTCTACCACGCACAGCAAATTATCTGAAGAAGATCAATTGGCAGTTGGAATCACGCAAGGTTTAGTTCGTGTTTCTGTTGGTTTAGAAACTGTTGAAGATGTAATTGCAGATTTAAAACAAGCGTTGGCTTAAACATAAAATATAATACTTTTGAAGGGCTATTTTTTTAAAATAGCCCTTTCTTGTTATTGAGAGAATCGCTTTTTAAATTTTAGTTTTACAAAACATGAAAAAACCAAGATTGCTTTTATTGTCAGATTTATTTGGAGGCAATCCAGAATGGATTCAGAACTACATCGAAATTTTAGCGCCTAAATTTCAAATTCAATATTATGATGTTTTAAAGTTAGCTGAGATTGATTCGTTAATTGATGAAAAGGAAATACACAATCAATTTTTGAATGGTGGAATTGAAAATGCTGTAACTAATTTATTGAATTCAGAAAAGGAAAATGTTGCAATTCTGGGTTTCAGTATTGGCGGAACAATTGCTTGGAAAGCTTCTTTAAGAGGTTTAAAAGTGACAGAATTGGTAGCTGTCTCTTCAACAAGACTGCGTTTTGAAACTGAAATGCCTAATTGTAAAATCAAGCTTTATTTTGGAGAGAAGGATTTAAATGCGCCAAATCGCAATTGGTTTTTGGATTTAAAAATTTCAAATCAGATTATTGAAAATCAGGAACATCTTTTGTATCAGGAGAAAGAAAATGCTTTTCTTATTTGTAGTGGTTTTTTGTAATTAATCCAGTAAAGGTCTATTTTTGTTTTAACTAAGAAATATTCTTGGTATTTCTTCTTTTCTTTAGTGGGTTTAATTTTTATAGTGAAGTAATCTGATAGATTTAGTAGAATTTAACTTTATTCGTTGTGATAGTTCCAACAAAAAGCATACTTTTGTCATTCAATAATTTGCAAGGATTTGGTCGAAGATTAAATGTTGCAATCTAAATTTTACATTAGTGCTTTCAAAGAAAACAAAATACGGAATAAAAGCTTTAACCTATTTGGCCAGAAGAGAAAATAACGATCCTGTACAAATAGCTGAAATTGCCAAAAGTGAACATATTTCGATTAAGTTTTTAGAAAGTATTTTGTTATTGCTTCGAAACTCAGGTTTTCTAGGTGCAAAAAAAGGAAAAGGCGGCGGTTACTACTTAATCAAAGATCCAAAAGATATAAGTATGGCCAAAGTATATCGAATTCTCGAAGGTCCGATCGCTTTGTTGCCTTGCGCAAGTCATAATTTCTACGAAAAATGCGATGATTGTGATGATGAAACAACTTGTGCTGCGCGACGTTTAATGACGGAAGTCCGTGATAATACGCTTAAAATATTAGAAAGTAATTCTTTAGCAGATATTGCGTTTTAGTGATTTCTTTCAACAATAAAAAAATGACCATTTCATAAAGTTTGAAATGGTCATTTTTTTGTTGCTATAATTATTTTAAGAAATCAATTTAAAACCAGAAATGAAAAGCATTATCGCAATTGCATTTCTAAGAAATTGATCAGGAACTTTTCCGCTCAACATACTTCCCACATATATTCCAGGAAGAGAACCCATTAATAACTGACCAAGTAATCCTATGTCTAAATTTCCCATAGAAGCGTGTCCAAGACCTGCAACTAGAGTTAATGGAACAGCGTGTGCAATTTCGGTTCCAACCAAACGAGGAGTCGGTAAAAGCGGATAAAGGAAAAATAAAGTTACGGTTCCTAATGCTCCGGCGCCAATAGAAGTTAAAGTTACAGTAGCTCCTAATAAAACTCCAATTCCGATAGTCAGCATATTTTGAGTTGTACTTTCACTATGAAATTTATCTCCAGCATGTTTTTGAGAAAAAACTAAAAGCTTCTGTTTAAATATAATTGCTACTGAAGTAAATAATAAAGCCCATCCTAAACTGTACTTAATGACTTTGTTAATAGTTTCAATATCAGTTTTAATGCTGTTTAAAATCCATAACGTAATTAAAGCAGCAGGGACACTTCCTAAAGTCAGCCAACCGGTAATTTTCCAATTGATATTTCCTTTTTTGTTGTGAACAAATACGCCACCCGCTTTTGTAAAAGCAGCATAAAGTAAATCAGTTCCAACGGCTTTTGTTGGAGGAATTCCGAAATACAATAAAATAGGAGTCATAAGTGAGCCTCCGCCTACTCCTGTTAACCCGACAATAAACCCAACTACTAAACCTGCTATTACAAGACCAATCTGAAAATCCATGAAAAAATATTTGCCGCTAAAATAATAACAATTTTATAATTATCCTATGGATTTGGTAGAGATTAAATGCGTATTTTTGTGAATCACAAAATTTGAGACTGTTGTTAAAATAATAGTAAGCAACATTTAATTTGTTAAAATAATCACTAATTCTTTTTTAAATGTCTTTTGTCTTGGTTTATAAGATGATAGCTGATGCAAAAAAGTAAATATATTGTTTTGATATTTCGAAATATATAGTACTTTTGCAAAGTAATCTACTAAGCCGATAGGGTAATGGATTTTTGAGAATAAAAAACAATTCTTAAAATATGGAAAATGAGCTTAAATTAAACAATGCGATAGTAAAGTCTGATTCTTTATCAAAAGAAAGATTGTGGGTCGCAATACCAGTTGTTTTGTTGTTAGGTTTGGCAGTTACATTAATTTATAATCATCACGCCGAATTTTCGTGGGATGGTTTTGTTCAGGGATTTGATGAAAACCTTTTAGTGTTTTTCTTAATTGGTGTTTTTGCACAATTAGTAGATGGCGCTTTAGGAATGGGATATGGAGCAACTTCTACGTCATTTTTATTGGCTTATGGAGTTTCGCCAGTTTTGAGCAGTACGGCAGTTCACGTTTCAGAGATGTTTACCACTGGAGCATCGGCGCTTTCGCACCACCGTTTTGGTAACATCAATAAGAAATTGGTAAAGCATCTATTGATTCCTGGAGTTTTAGGATCAATTACAGGAGCTTATTTATTATCTGATGTGATTGATGGAGATATTATTAAGCCATTTATTGCAGTTTACATGATTATTCTGGCGGTTGTAATCATCAGAAAGGCTCTTAGAAAAAGTGTTGTAAAAAAGAAAACTAAAAAACTAGGCGTCTTAGCAGTGTTTGGAGGTTTTATGGATTCTGTTGGAGGAGGAGGCTGGGGCCCGATCGTAACTTCGACATTATTAGGAAGAGGAAGAAATCCGAAATATACTATTGGGTCTGTGAATGCGGCAGAATTTGCGATTTCGTTTGCAAGTGGAATCACTTTCATGCTTTTTGGCGGAATTCACGGCTGGCAGATTATTATAGGATTGATTTTAGGAGGAGTTATTTCAGCACCAGTAGCAGCATTTTTGGTGAATAAAATCAAAAGAAAACCAATGATGGTTGCGGTTGGAATTCTGATTATATTATTGAGTTTAAAAACATTATCTAAATTATTATAAAAGATAATTTTAGAAAGGAATAAAGATTATGAGTGCGATTATTGTACAAGATTTATTAGAAAAAACAAAAGACCTTTCGCTTGACGAAACCTTAGTTTTTTTAGCAAAAGAGTTTCCGGGAAAAGTAATTTTTTCTACGTCTTTCGGTCAGGAAGATCAGGTAATTACTGATTTTATTGCAAAAAGTAATACCGATATTACCGTGTTTACTTTAGACACCGGAAGATTATTTCAGGAAACTTATGATGTTTTTCATAAAACATTAAAAAAATACAAAAGACCAATCGAAGTGTTTTTTCCGGAGGCAGCTTCAGTTGAAAATCTTTTGAAAACAAAAGGTCCAAACAGCTTTTATGATTCGGTTGAAAACAGAAAAGAATGTTGTTTTATTCGAAAAGTAGTTCCGTTGAGAAAAGCTTTAGCAGGAAATTCAGTTTGGATTACAGGTTTAAGAGCAGAACAATCAGAAAACAGACAAGATTTAAGTTTGTTTGAATACGACGGAGGTTTCGAAATCATCAAATTCAATCCATTATTAAAATGGACTTTAGAAGAAGTTGAAACGTATCTTTCAGAAAACAATGTTCCGCAAAATGCTTTACACAAACAAGGTTTCGTAAGTATTGGATGCGCGCCTTGTACAAGAGCAATTTTTCCAGGTGAAGATATCAGAGCCGGAAGATGGTGGTGGGAATCAAGCCATAAAGAATGTGGTTTGCATAGCGCTAAAAAAGAGTAAGTAGAAGAAAGAAGCAAGAGGCAAGACTTCTTGATAGATTATAGAATAAAGAAGTGGAGATTTTAGATTAGGCGAAAAACTTGAAACTTTAGACCTGAAACAAAATTTTCACAAATAAAATATCAAACAAAAAAACAATGAGTTCAGTATTAAAAACAAACGCTTTAGAGAGTGAAGCGATATACATTTTCAGAGAAGTAATTTCACAGTTTGACAAACCGGTTTTACTTTTCTCAGGAGGAAAAGATTCTATTACATTGGTGCGTTTAGCGCAAAAAGCATTTTTCCCTGCTAAGATTCCGTTTCCTCTATTACACGTTGATACGGGACACAATTTCCCTGAAACAATTGCTTTCAGAGATAAATTGGTAGAAGAATTAGGTTTAGAGTTGATCGTTCGTAATGTTCAGGATGCTATTGATGAAGGGAAAGTAGTTGAAGAAACTGGAAAATATTCAAGCCGTAACAGCTTACAGACTACAACACTTTTGGATGCAATTGAAGAATTCAAGTTTGATGCTTGTATTGGTGGTGCGCGTCGTGATGAAGAAAAAGCAAGAGCGAAAGAACGTATTTTCTCTGTTCGTGATGATTTCGGACAATGGGACGAAAAGAATCAGAGACCTGAGTTGTTTGATATCTTGAATGGAAAAATTGAAAATGGTCAAAACGTTCGTGTTTTCCCAATTTCAAACTGGACAGAATTAGATGTTTGGAGTTATATCGAAAAAGAACAAATCGAGATTCCATCAATCTATTTCTCACATAAAAGAAAAGTTTTTTTGAGAGACGGTTTAATCTGGTCGCATTCTCCTTTTGTGTACCAAGAAGAAGACGAACAAATCGAAGAAAGAATTGTTCGCTTCAGAACCGTTGGAGATATGAGTTGTACAGCGGCTGTTGAATCTTACGCAGCAACAATCGAAGAAGTGGTTGGAGAAATCAGATCATCAACAATTTCTGAAAGAGGTGCCAGAATTGATGACAAACGTTCTGAAGCTGCAATGGAAAAAAGAAAACAACAAGGATACTTTTAATAATTATGAGTTATGAATTGTGAATTATGAATGCAATTCGGAACCTTTAAAAGTAAAAAATCAAGAAAACAAGAACATACAGATTATAAGTTTCGAAGAAAACTTGAAACTTTAAACCTGAAACAAAATATTACAGAATGGACGTTTTAAAAATAGCAACAGCAGGAAGTGTAGATGACGGAAAAAGTACTTTGATCGGTAGATTATTGTACGATACAAAATCATTGACTACAGATAAAATTGAAGCAATCGAAAAAAGCAGTAAACAAAAAGGATACGATTATTTGGATTTCTCTTTGGCAACTGACGGATTAGTAGCAGAAAGAGAACAAGGAATCACGATTGATGTTGCGCACATTTATTTTTCGACTGCAAAGAAAAGTTACATTATTGCCGATACTCCAGGACACGTAGAATATACAAGAAACATGGTTACAGGAGCTTCGACTTCTCAGGTTTCTATCATTTTGATTGATGCTAGAAAAGGAGTTATCGAGCAAACTTACCGTCACTTTTTCATCAATAATTTATTGAGAGTAAAAGAAGTAATCGTTGCCATCAACAAAATGGACTTAGTAGATTATTCAGAAGAAGTTTTCAATAAAATCAAAGCTGATTTTGAGGCTTTAAACGCAAAAAGTACTTTCAAAGAACAAAACGTAAGCTACATTCCGTTAAGTGCAATCAACGGTGGGAACGTAGTTGACAAATCAGAAAATATGCCATGGTACGATGGGCAAACAGTTTTAGAACATTTAGAAGGATTACATTCTCATGATGTTTACGAGCCAGGAAAAGCACGTTTCCCAGTTCAAACGGTTATTCGTCCAAAAACTGAAGAATACCACGATTTCAGAGGTTACGCAGGAAAATTATACGGAAATTCAATTAAAGTTGGAGATGCTGTAACAGTTCTTCCTTCTTTAACAGAATCAAAAGTTACTAAAATTCACTTCTTCGATAAATCATTTGACGAAGCTTCTGCAGGTTCTTCAGTGACAATCGAATTAGAAAATGATATCAATGTAACGAGAGGTGATATGATTGTAAAATCAGACGAACTTCCAAGAATTGAAAAAGATATTACAACGACAGTTTGCTGGATGGATAGCAAGAAATTGGTTCCGGGAACTAAATATTTAGTACAGCACAATACGAACAGAGTTTTAGCAAAAGTAGAAAGCATCAAAAACACGATTGCAACTGATTATTCAGGAACAACAGAAGCTTCACAATTAGCAATAAACGAGATCGGAGAAGTGAGCATCAAATTAAGCAAGCCTTTATATTTTGACGCTTACAACGACAACAAATCAAACGGAGCTTTTATCTTAATCGATACAGCAACGAACACAACAGCAGGAGTAGGGTTTATTCGATAAACAGTTGATAGTTGATGGTTTTTAGTTGATAGTTTCAACAATAACCAACAACCAAAAACTAACAACCAACAACTAAAGACAAGATGGAAAGTTTTAGAACAGAAATAGAAAATCCGGTAGTTCAGAAGGAGATTATCGAATTAGAAAAAAAGATTCACTTATTCCGTGGAGGAAAAATTGATGATGAGCGTTTTCGTAGCCTTCGTTTAGCGCGTGGTATTTACGGTCAGCGTCAGGAAGGCGTTCAGATGATTCGTATCAAATTGCCGTATGGTAAAGTGACCAGCGAGCAATTGAGAAGAATTACGGAAGTTTCAGATAAATATTCTACAGGACGTCTGCATATTACAACACGTCAGGATATCCAGATTCACTACGTAAGTTTGGACAGAACGCCTGAACTTTGGTCAGAATTGGCAAAAGACGATATCACTTTGCGTGAAGCTTGTGGAAACACAGTTAGAAATATTACAGGAAGCGAATTAGCTGGTGTTGACGTAAACGAACCATTTGACGTTTCGCCTTACGCACACGGTTTGTTTCAATACTTATTAAGAAATCCAATCTGTCAGGAAATGGGACGTAAATTCAAAATTTCGTTCTCTTCTTCAGATGAAGATACGGCGCTGAGTTATTTGCACGATTTAGGATTTATTCCGAAAATTAAAGACGGACAAAAAGGATTTAAAGTTGCTTTTGGAGGAGGTTTAGGATCTCAGCCAGCACATGCCGAATTACTTTCAGAGTTTATTCCGGTAAACGAAATCATTCCGACTGCGGAAGGAATCATCCGTATTTTCGACAGATACGGTGAGCGTGCAAAAAGAATGAAAGCGCGTATGAAATTCTTAATCAAAGAAATGGGGAAAGATGTTTTCCTTGATTTAGTTGAAAAAGAGAAAAAAGCAATCGCTTTTGAAACATACGAAATTGATACAACTGCTTTTGATGGACCAATTGCAGAGCCAGTTTTAGAAGTGCCACAAGTTACAATCGAAGATTCAGTAGCTTATGAAGCTTGGAAAAAATCGAATGTAATTGCACAAAAACAAGCAGGATATTATGCTATCGGAATCAAAGTTTTATTAGGAGATTTTTATACTGATAAAGCGAGATTATTAGCAGATTTAATTAAAAATTACGCAGCAAACGAATTACGTTTTTCATTGCGTCAAAATATTGTAATACGTCACGTAAAAGAAGAGAATCTTCCTTTCTTTTATCAAGAATTAGCCAAATTGGACTTTGTTCATTTAGGATATAATTCAGTTGGAGATATTACGGCATGTCCAGGAACCGATACTTGCAACTTGGGGATTGCAAGCAGTACTGGTATTGCCGAAGAATTAGAAAGAGTTTTAAGTGCAGAATATCCTCAATATTTAAACAATCGCGAAATTGAAATTAAAATTTCGGGCTGTATGAATGCTTGCGGACAACATAATATGTCTGCAATTGGATTCCAAGGAATGTCTATCAACTCAGGAAAATTAGTAGCTCCAGCTTTACAAGTTTTATTGGGTGGAGGAAGATTAGGAAACGGAGAAGGGCGTTTTGCTGATAAAGTGATCAAAATCCCTAGCCGTAGAGGCCCAGAAGCTTTGCGTACAATCTTAAATGATTTTGACGCTAATGCGAATGGAGAAAAATTCCTAAACTATTATGATTTAAAAGGAGAGAAATACTTCTACGAAATCTTAAAACCATTATCTGATGTAACAAATCTAACAGAAGCTGATTTTGTAGATTGGGGTAACGCAGATAATTACGTAAAAGCAGTTGGAGTTGGAGAATGTGCTGGTGTTGTGATCGATTTAGTGGCGACTTTATTATTAGAAGCTAAAGAAAAAATCTCTTTCGCACAGGAAGCTTTCGACAACCAAAAATGGTCAGATGCAATTTATCACGCTTACGCAGGATTTGTAAATGGAGCAAAAGCTTTATTATTAGCAGAAAACCAAAAAACAAACCACCACGCAGGAATCGTTGATTTGTTTGATACTGTTTTTATCGATACGAATAAAATCGAATTGAATTCAACTTTTAAAGACTTGGTTTACCAAATCAATAAAAATGAACCATCTGAAGCTTTCGCTAAAGATTACATCGCGCAAGCCATTGTTTTCTTTGATAAAATCGAAACATTCAGAGCACAAGAATTAGCAAATGCATAATATAAAACCCAAAATAACTTTAGTCGGTGCAGGTCCTGGCGATCCCGAATTATTGACGCTAAAAGCTGTAAAAGCACTGGCTGAAGCTAATGTGGTTTTATACGACGCCTTAGCCAACGAAGAAATTCTAGATTACGCGCCAAAAAACGCCATCAAGATTTTTGTCGGCAAAAGAATTGGAAACCATGCTTACACGCAAGATCAAATCAATCAATTGATTGTAGATAATGCGCTGACGTATGGAAATGTAGTTCGGTTAAAAGGCGGAGATCCATTTATTTTTGGAAGAGGAAGCGAAGAAATAGAATACGCAGAAAGTTTCGGAATTGAAACGATTGTTGTTCCAGGAATTTCATCTGTAGTCGCAGTTCCCGCAAGTCAAGGAATTTCGATTACAAAAAGAGGCGTTTCAGAAAGCTTTTGGGCCATTACAGGCACAACATCAGATAGAAAATTATCTTCAGATGTAGCTTTGGCAGCACAATCTTCTGCAACAGTTGTAATCCTGATGGGAATGCACAAACTGCCTCAGATTATCGATTTGTTTCAAAAAGAAAACAAAGGAAATCTGCCAGTTGCCATCATTCAAAACGGAACAACAGCAGAAGAAAAAGTAGGCGTAGGAACAGTCGATTCGATTTTAGAAATCGTAAAAGAAAAAGAATTAGGCTCTCCAGCCATTATCGTTTTAGGCGAAGTGGTTCGCGAAAGCCATAAATTAAAAGGATTTTACGAAGAATTTTGTCAAAAAAAGGAGTTGGATAAAATGTTCCGTCAGAACCAATTCGTTGGAAAAAAATGATCGATTGAAGAAAATCATCTAATTTTGATTGGATGAAAATAAATTAAAATGGAACAAAACGAATTATATCCAATATTTCTAAAGCTTCACAATTTAAACGTATTAATTGTAGGCGGAGGAAATGTAGGTCTGGAAAAGCTTTCTTTCTTGCTGAAATCAAGTCCGAATGCAAATGTTGAGGTAGTAGCAAAAGAATTTCATTTAGAAATAAAAATTCTAGCAGAACAGCATCCTTCGATAAAATTGACAAAATCGAAGTTCAAAAAGAAAATGCTCAAAAAGCGACACATGGTAATCGCTTGTACAGATAATCTTGAAGTTAATAAAAGAGTGTACGATTTGGCCAGAAAACGTTATTTGATTTGCAATATCGCCGACACGCCAGATTTATGCGATTATTATTTAGGTGGAATCGTAACGAAAGGAAATGTAAAAATTGCCATTTCGACCAACGGAAAATCGCCAACAACAGCCAAAAGGCTTCGGGAGTTTTTCGAAGAAGTAATTCCAGAAGATATCAATCAAATGGTTGAAAATCTCAATGAATACCGAAAGACGCTAAAAGGCAATTTTGAAGAAAAGGTTAAAAGAATGAATGAGATCACTTCTTCATTAAAAAATAAAGAGTAAAAAAGTTTCGGGAAGAAATAAATGATAAAAATCATTGAAAGTACAAGGATTTATTCGTTTCTTTGCGTTATTAAGAATGATTATAAACAACAACATAATGATTAAAACAGATATACTTATAATTGGAGCAGGACCAACAGGTTTATTTGCCGTATTCGAGGCAGGATTATTGAAATTAAAATGTCATATCTTAGATGCTTTACCGCAAGCAGGAGGACAGCTTTCAGAATTATATCCTAAGAAGCCAATTTATGATATTCCTGGATTCCCAGAAGTTTTAGCTGGAGATCTAATCGACGGTTTGCAAGAGCAAATTAAGCAGTTTGAACCAGGTTTTACTTTAGGAGAGCGTGCAGAAACAATCGAAAAACAAGAAGACGGAACTTTCATTGTAACGTCTAATAAAGGAACTAAATTCCACGCGCCAGTTATCGCAATCGCTGGAGGTTTAGGAAGTTTCGAGCCTCGTAAACCACTTATCGAAGATATCGAGTTTTATGAAGATAAAGGAGTAAAATACTTCATCAAAAATCCTGAGAAATTCAGAGATAAAAGAGTTGTAATTGCAGGAGGAGGAGATTCAGCATTAGACTGGTCAATTTTCTTGGCAAATGTAGCTTCTGAAGTAACTTTAATTCACCGTAGAAACGAATTTAGAGGAGCTTTAGATTCTGTTGAAAAAGTACAAGAATTAAAATCAGCTGGAAAAATCAAATTAATCACTCCAGCAGAAGTTATCGGAATCAACGGAGCAGAACACGTAGAGTCTTTGGATATCGAAGAAAACGGAGCACACCGTAAAATCGATTGTGATTATTTCATTCCACTTTTCGGATTAACACCAAAATTAGGACCAATTGGAGACTGGGGATTAGAAATCGAGAAAAATGCAATTAAGGTAAATAATGCATTAGATTACCAGACTAATATTCCTGGAATTTTCGCTATTGGAGACGTAAATACATACCCTGGAAAATTAAAATTAATTCTTTGTGGTTTCCACGAAGCAACTTTAATGTGTCAGGCTGCTTACCAAATCATCAACCCAGGTAAAAAATACGTATTGAAATATACGACAGTATCTGGTGTAGACGGTTTCGACGGAACTCGTAAAGAAGCTCCTAAAGCAGTTGTTAAAGCGATTGTCTAAGTTGCTGAGATACTAAGTTTCTAAGCTACTAAGATTTTTATATAGAAAGCTCAAACTATAAGTTTGAGCTTTTTTTTTATTCATCACAGAGAATCCCAGAGGGATGAAATATTTATAGATTAGAAATTATGCGTTAGAAAAGAGCTCCAGCGGAGTGGCATATTATTTCGCTCCGCTGGAGCTTTCGTTTAATCGGGTTATGGTTTTCTATAAATATACCGCT
>Ga0190282_1057_pt1 | contig 52269 bp, 46 predicted proteins | sample ZER3_100Endo_I3_FD_131024 | JGI IMG/M metagenome (GOLD analysis project Ga0190282, IMG submission 131024) | Enriched cells of freshwater protists from Biology Centre CAS, Ceske Budejovice, Czech Republic - ZER3_100Endo_I3 | ecosystem: Environmental > Aquatic > Freshwater > Unclassified ...
ATATGCAATGGAAGACATTTTAGCCAGGTTGTGATAACCATTCTTATTCTTCGCCAGTAAAACCACCTGATAACCGTCATCCTTGCGTTTTTTATCCGTATGGTTTTCACAAACGAAGAATTCGCAGCCTACGACAGGTTTAATGATGGTTTCTGTTGGCTCTTCGCCCTTTTCCAGGGCGGCGGCATTTTTAGCTTCAGCTCCTTTATTATAATTGAGCACCTGGGTAACAAAATGAAACGCCCCCATCATATTTCCATGATCAGTCATCGCGACCGCAGGCATTTTCATAGCCGCTGTAGTCTTGATCAGGTCCGGAATATTAATGGTAGACTGCAGTACCGAAAACTGGGTATGATTGTGCAAATGCGCAAACACCGCATTTTTAAGTCCCTCTTTATTGACCTGAAGGGTTTGTTTTGAAATGCCGTCACCCTTGTTCAACCGTTTTCTGATGTCATCAGAAGCTGCTTTAAGGTTAATGTGCTTTAAGCCTGCACGACCGATTAAACCCGGATTTCTTTCTTTAAATATCCGCAGGTAATCCGGGTCTGCTTTCAGTTGCTCCGGCTTGAACACATCTGTTTTGATCAGCTGTAAAAAACAGCGCGTAGTAGCCTCCACATCGGCAGTCGCATTGTGCGCCTCAGCAAAAGGTTCGCCAAAAAGATACTGGTGCAGCTCAGTAAGATTAGGCAGTTTGAACCTGCCACCCCGGCCTCCGGGCAATTTCAGCAACTCAGCTGTGACCTCAGTACAGGTATCCAGAATGGGCATCTGAGCCATAGGACTCTCCACACCCAGCCTGTGAAATTCGCAGCCCATAATGTTAAGGTCAAAACCTATATTCTGACCTACAACAAACTTGGCTTTGAAAAGTACAGTATTAAATTTTTCCAGCACTTCTGCTAACCCGATGCCCTGTTCTTCTGCCAGTTCTGTGGAAATGCCGTGAATCCGTTCCGCATCATAAGGAATATTAAAACCCTCAGGCTTAACCAGATAATCCTGATTTTCGATCAGATTACCAAACTCATCATGAAGCTGCCATGCAATCTGTATACACCTGGGCCAATTATCGGTATCGGTAACGGGGGCGTTATAGTTGCGGGGCAGTCCTGTAGTTTCGGTATCAAAAATCAAATACATAGCCAAAAATACGGAATTTTAACAGCTATCTCCGGGGGGTTGAAAACTTAATTTTTATGATGGTCCTGAGATACGAGCTGATCCGTGTGATAACCCTTTTCGGCACACCGCTTTACGATTTCTTCCAGCAGCGGCTGGTCCATTTCCGGTTTGCGGGACATGATGAACAAGTACTTTTTTTCAGGATGTCCTACTACTACATAAGAATAATCGTCTGCCAGTTCTATAATCCAGTAGTCTACTTTAAATGGCCAGACAAACTGCGCTTTGAACACTGCATTACCCGTTCCTCTTACGACAAACAACTTAGACCTGATATACTTTTGTTTATCGGTACCCAAAGTTTTATAAGTAGTAAATACAGCGTAATAGCCGTCCGGATGGATCACATAAGTTTCAGTGGTCTGACGCCAGTGCTTATCCATAAAGGTTGGTATAGAGTATAATGAATACCATTTGCCTGCATACGACATAATGTCAACTTTTTGTACAGGTTTATTATCCATAACAGGCCTTGTGTTTTTTGCGGTTAAGCAAATGTAAATTCTTTATTATAAAAACCCCCAACAAAGAATAAAGTTTTCAAAAGCATTCTTTAAACTCAGCTAAATCTTTAACTTAGTTACCTGACGCAATTACCAAATCGATTAAAACCACCAGGTTTATCGCAAAATTAGTAACCCATAAAACAAAGTACACTATGAAGATAACGGTTGTAGGAGCAGGAGCTGTTGGCGCTACATGCGCAGATAACATTGCCAGAAAAGAACTTGCAGAAGAGCTTATTTTACTGGATATTAAAGAAGGTTTTGCAGAAGGCAAATCCATCGACATGATGCAAACCGCTGCTTTGCTGGGCTTCGATACTAAGGTAAAAGGCGTAACCAGCGATTATGCCGCCACGGCGGACTCGCAGGTAGTGGTGATCACCTCCGGACTTCCCCGGAAACCAGGTATGACCCGAGAAGAGCTGATCGGAACCAATGCCAATATCGTAAAAGGCGTTACTGAAAATATCTTAAAATATTCTCCTGATACCATTATTATTGTGGTATCAAATCCTATGGATACCATGAATTATCTGACCCTGAAAACATCGGGCCTGCCAAAAAACCGTATTATCGGCATGGGTGGCGCACTGGATTCTTCAAGGTTTAAATATTATCTCAGTCAGGAACTGGGCTGCTCACCAGCAGACCTGAACGCTGTGGTGATCGGCGGCCATGGTGACACCACCATGATCCCCCTGATCAATCATGCCACCTGGAACAGCATTCCGGTAACACAATTACTGAGCAAAGAACAACAGGAAAAAGTAGTAAAGGCTACTATGGTTGGCGGAGCTACACTGACCGGTCTGATCGGAACTTCTGCCTGGTACGCACCAGGTGCAGGTACCGCTGCAATGGTAGAAAGCATTGTACGCGACGAAAAGAAGCTGATTTCTTCAGGAGTATACCTGGACGGGGAATATGGGCAAAGCGACATCTCTCTTGTTGTACCGGTCATTATTGGCAAAAACGGGGTGGAGAAAATCCTTGACTTCAAACTCAGCGAAGAAGAACAAGCTGCTTTCAGCAAAAGCGCAGATGCTGTTCGCAGTATGAACAATGTACTTTCAGAAATGAACCTGATATAAAGGATGCGGACAATCTCTGTTCCCCTTACCTTAATAAATTTACAGGACGACGGTTTCCACCTGCTGGTGGAAATTGTTGTTTTTGGCCTAAAACTACTTGCAGTAGTGGATACAGGAGCTTCCCGCTCTGTATTTGATAAGACTTTTATCAAAACCCATCTGCCGGAACTGACCGGCAACGAAGAAAGTCAGGCCACTACTCTGTTCAGCACCTCCAGTACATTTCAGGCAGTGATCCCAAAAATAAAAATCGGAAGGCTAAAATTAACCCATTATCATGCCGTTGCACTCGATCTTGAGACGGTCAATGAGACTTATCAGATCTTGGGTCATCCCAGCATTGTGGGTATCATCGGCAGTGATCTCTTATTAGAATACCACGCAGTAATCAATTATAAAAAACTCAGGCTTTACCTGTATAGTAATAAGTAAATCTAACGCCCGGTTTCTTTTTCAAATTCTTTTAACCGTTCTCCGCTTCTTTTAAATTTCAAGATCTGCTCCAGCTCTTCCGGCTGGAGACAGAGGAAAAAATTCTTTGAAAGAACCTTTGAAATTTCGGCAAGTAAATCTGCTTCAATTCTTTCCTTTGTAAAAACATGAGAAAACCTAAGATTAGGTTTCTGAAGCTTTCGGCTAAGCTGCGCCTGAGAATATCCCTGGGCCCTCATTTCCTTCCAAATCAGATTCCCTATTTTCGAATACATAACAACAGAGATTAAGTTCTGCGCTAATGTAAAATCGAAATATGAAGAAAGTCTGAATTTCTTAAGGATGCAAAGAAAATATCCTGAAATTACTCAGGGCACAAAAATCTTGTAGACCACATAACACAACAACAACCCTATTGCCATTACGATCAGGCCACTAACCCGTTTACGTTTTAAAAAAAGGATCAGGATCAGCCCGGTCAGAGAAACCAGGGTCATAAAAACGGCTGAAACATCAATTACCCAGCCCCAGCCCTTACCCGAGTCGCGTCCTTTGTGCAGATCGTTTAACACGGCCACCAGACCCATTTTAGTTTCCGTAAGCTCATATTTTCCTGTTTCCCTTTCAATAAAGGCATCTGAAGAATATCCTGGCCCTTTAAATGACAGGGAGACCTCACTGTCTTCAATCCTGAAATCGCCCAGGGCTCCTTTAATGCCATGCTCACTGCGCAAAAGTTCTACAATCTGCAGCTTATTGATTTTGGCCGTGTCCGGATTGTTCAGCCATTCTACTTTCATCTTTCCTTTGATCTCCGTAGTTTTCACCTGATCGGCAAACCAGTCTGCATGGTTAAGGGTAAGACCCGTTACTGCAAAGAAAAGCAGGATTGCAAAACTGACCATAGACAGGTAAATGTGAAGCCAGCGGGAAACTGATGCCGTACGCTTTTCAAGCAGTGATTTCGGAGCATCTTTTTTTGACTTTTTCTTTTCGGATTTCACCGGAACACCGGGACTGCTATTTCTCGCTTCTGGATTTTTTTCTGTAATCCAGGGACGCTGCTGCGATTTCGACATTTCCGGTAAGATTAATAAGTTTAGCAGAGCCTTCGAAATTCATTTCTGAGCTCATCAGTTGATGCGTTCCATGTTCACGTGCCGCTTCAATATAGACAGTATACTTTCCTGCCTTTACCAAAGCGCCGCTATCGTCTTTCCCATCCCATTTGAGGATATACTTTCCTGCCGAACGGGTTGCGCTTCCGATAGAGCTCATTTTTTCGGCATCAGCTGCATAAGTTGTTCCATTACCACGGTGCCACGATCTCAGATCACGAAGCCATTTTGGTTTGCTGTACCATACAGCAAGGTTACGAACTGTATTCTTGTTCTCATCTTCCACCCATACTGCAACAAAAGGCGCATGAACACGTGCTTCCTCAATTTTTGCAATCTCGATCTGGATAGCCAGTTCATATTTAGTATTCCAGGTGCTTTCCGCTCCGGCCAGAACAGGTGCTGCTGCAACCATCTTTTCAACGGGTATTTCCAGCTTTTTCCATCCTTCACTTTCGATCCGTTTTCCATCCCTGGTGATCAGCAGAGCTTCTGCATTAGGAAGATCCTTCAGCAACTTAAGGCTTTCTTCAGGACGCAGTACATTAAAGGCCGTTGCCAATGCTCCCGCATCGCTGGCGCTGGGAGCCACTACAGTTACACTAATGATATGATCCGCAGGCTTTCCGCTTCTCGGATCTACAATATGTGAATACCATTTATCCCCAATCTGATAACCACGTCTATAGTTTCCACTGGTAGCGACAGCCATATTTTTAACCATCAACTTCGTAAGCGGAGCATCATTTTCTGCACTGGCCGTAGGATCGACCACCTGTACCGGTTCGGTCAGTTCGCCCCGAACTACAATGTCCCCCCCAATATTGACGACCACCGCAGACACATGAAGAGTTTTGATGGCTGCTTCTGCCGCCTTTTCAATAATATAGCTTTTCACAAAAGAATTAAGCATGAGCGGACTATTGTCCAGATGAACCGCTGTTTTTGTCGTTTCATCAAGCTGGTAGTGTATTTTTTTTATGCTGGCTACCGCCTGATCCAATTCAGCTGTACTGGGCAGTTCCTGTTTATGTGCCGCATTTTTCCAGACCCGGCTGATCACTTCAGCCGAAGGATCCAGCGCACCCCTGGTACGCAAACGCCAGCTGTTAAATAAATCAAGTACTTCAAAAAGCTCGGGAGATAATTTCTGTGCAACTCCCGCAGAACTGAGAAAAGTACTGAACTCACTTTTAGAATCATACCCGCTTAAAATTGAAGCAAGACGATCTATTTCTTTTAAGGCTGCCTCTTCAGCATGATCAGCATCATCCTGCGAGGCCGCCCGCACCTTAATCTCCAATGAAGTTCCCAGTACATTTTCAAAATTGGAAACATAGATGTGATTTGCATTTGTAATTCTGATCGCAGCCCCGGTCAGGACGACAAGCAAACAGCCAAGAATAGCCTTAAAAAGAGATTTCATTCCAGATAATTATTTAATATGTAAATAAACAACAAATATTCAATATTTAGAGAACAGTCTGCCCCGTCTAGCCAAATCGTTATCATTTCCTTCGACAGCCACAGGCCTGAAAACAAGATAAACAAACTGTATATCAGCATATTAATTTTTTATTATTATTTAAATCAATTATAAATAAATAGTTTACATTTGGGTATTTAAACCACACATGAGCATAAGATCATACTCCTCCATCCTGATTGTTGTATTTACCTCGTTCTTTTTAAAATCTGAAGCACAGATACTTACACCAGAAGATTCTCTGGCCAACGGTCTGATCAAGCGAACGGAGACTACTGTATTGTCAGGTTACGGGGAAGCCAGGTACAGCATTGATACCAAACGTCAAAGTGCAGAAGCCAATCTAAAACGTGTAGTACTCTTTTTGGGCCACAAATTCAGTAAGAACATTTCATTCTTCAGTGAACTGGAGATTGAAAATGCACTGGTTACAGGCAGCGGGGCCGATGAGTCTACTAACGGTAAAGGCAGTATTTCAATGGAACAGGCCTTTTTAAAGTTTAACCTGAATCCATCAACTTATATTGTGGCCGGTCTGATCATCCCCAGGATAGGTTACATTAACGAGAATCACCTGCCCACAACTTTCAACGGAGTCGACAGGCCCTACCTGGAGGAGCAGATCATACCTTCTACCTGGAGAGAAATTGGAGTAGCCATTTATGGTCAGGCAACCGGCATACGGGGCCTGAACTACAGCGTTGGACTTACCAATGGCTTAAAATCCTCCAACTTCAGCAGCGCAGAAGGCATTGCGGGTGGCAGGCAGCTGGGTCAGGCAACCAAGGGTCTGAATCTTGGATTAAATGCTTCCCTGCTCTATTATCTTGGCGACTTCAGAATGCAGATCTCCGGTTACATGGGTGGCTCCACCGGTGAAGAAAAGCGGGTAGCAGACAGTCTGCAGCTGAACTCCGGCCCATTCGGCAACCCGGTGATGCTTGGAGAGGCTAATATTTCATACACCAGAAACGGGATCTCTGCCAGGGCGATCGGTACACTTGTCAACATCAGGAATGCGTCAGATATTAACCGGGCCTATGCGAATAATACCCCGGAAACCATGTATGGCGCGTATGCTGAATTCGGATATGACCTGTTCTACCACAAGCAGAACAGCAACAGCGCACTCATCATATTTGGCCGTTACGAATACATCAACATGAATGCTAAAGTTCCTGCCAACGGAATCCCCAATGAGGCCAACCGGAAGAATTATATTGTAGCGGGCTTAACCTACAAACCCATACGCGGAATATCTATAAAAGGAGATTATACGCAGATCATGACCGGAGAATTTAACCAGGCACTCATTGTGACCCCCTTCCCGAGACAGGTATTCTATTACAAAGACAATGGCTTTGTAAATCTGGGCGTTGCCTATAGCTTTTAAAGAAGATCATGGGCAACAGAAGAAATTTCATTAAAACAAGCTGCATGGCCTGCATGGGACTAACAGGTTTCGCCACCTTGCTGGAATCCTGCGGAAGTGCCTACCAGGTGATCAAAACTTCAAGTTCAACTACTGCGAATGTATTGTCCATACCACTAAGCGCCTTTACAGAACTGGTAAAAATGATCGTAATAAGAGACGACAAGTTAAGTGAAGACCTGCTTTTGGTTAAAAATCTTAAAGGATTCAAGGCACTGATCCTTTCCTGCACCCATGAAAACAGTCCGTTATACGCAACAGATAGCCGCATTATCTGTAATGCTCATGGTGCCCAGTTTGATTTCAATGGTCAGGTGCTTAAGGAACCCGCATTGTACCCGCTTGATGAATACAAAACAGAAATAATCAACAACAACATAAACATTTATCTGAATAAAAAATATGAATCCACTATTTAGAAAGACCCTATGGCTGGCCTTACCTGCGGTAATAATGACTGCATCCTGCAAAAAAGACAAAAAAGAAAGCACAGATACAGAAGAGTTAAAGACACAAATCCTGGCCGATGTATCTGCTAATGTTTGTGCAGCATCCTATGAAGATATGCTGGCAAAAGCCAATGCCCTTCAAACAGCGGTAAATACATTAACAACAACCCCAAATGATGCAAACCTAACCGCTGCCAGAAATACCTGGAAAAGCATGCGTGTAACCTGGGAGCAGTCTGAAGCCTGGCTGTTCGGCCCTGTTGAGGCAGACAATATTGATCCGAGAATCGATACCTGGCCGGTAGATTTTACCCAGCTGGACCAAATTCTTAACGGTAGTGATAACCTGACTGAAGCCTATGTAGATCAATTAGATGATGCGCTGAAAGGCTTCCACCCGATTGAATACATTCTGTGGGGTGTAAATGGCAACAGGACCGCAGCTTCTCTTACCGCCAGGGAAAAACAATACCTGCTGAGTCTTACTCAAAATCTGGTTAAGCTCAGTGGTAGTGCGAAAGATTCCTGGACCAACGGATATAAAGTTCAGCTTGCGACAGCGGGAAAAGGATCGACTGAATTCAGCACACAACAGGCAGCCTATTTGCAGCTGGTAGATGCCATGAGTGGAATCTGTGAAGAAGTGGCCAATTCTAAAATGAAAGAACCATATGACAACCAGGATCCCACCAAAGAAGAAAGCCCTTTCGCCAAAAACTCTGTAACTGATTTCACCAACAACATCAGGGGAGTCATGGCAATGTACCAGGGCAAATTTACTGCAGACGGCAAAGGAATAGAAGACCTCGTTCGCGTGAGCAACCTGTCTCTGGACGGAGAAATCAAAAGTAAATACGATGCCGCCATTGCAGCTTTAGGAGCATTTTCCAAACCATTCGGCGAGGCAATCATTTCAGAGCCGACAAAGGTTCAGAATGCCATGACCAAAGTAAATGAACTGGAAGAAGTCCTGAGCAGCAAACTCAAATCATTTATCCAGCAACAGGTTAAATAATGAAAAAAACGATCAGGACTATCGTGTCCGTCACTGCGCTTGTTATTACGTTGCAGATTGCCTGCAGCAAGATGGAGCCAGTGATGGACAATCTGGAATCGGAATGGCTCAGCGGCGGAAGTCAAACTGCCTACGACGAAGGAAGCGGATCATTTTCCCATATGTTTTCCGGAATGTCTGCCATGCAGAACAGGATACATGAGGTAGGTGACGGACAATTTGCCGCGACTTTTGTAACTGCCCCTGCCCCTTTGAATCCCGGTCTTGGTCCCATCTTCAACAATGTCTCCTGTAGTTCCTGTCATGTATCAGATGGCAGGGGTAAAGTCCCGGGCACCGGGGAATCAGCTGCGAATATGCTTTTCCGGATCAGTATTCCCGGTACCGGAGAACACGGAAATCCGGTTCCGGTACCCGGATTTGGAGATCAGTTACAAACCAGAAGTACCCTTAGTGTTGTACCCGAAGGCGATGTCATCATAACCTACACAGAGCAGAACTATACTTTTTCAGACGGAGCACAGTACAGCCTGAGAAAACCGGACTACAAATTTACCAAACTCTACACCGGTATCCCGGCAAACACTTTGCTCTCACCAAGAGTAGCAGCCCCGGTTTTTGGACTAGGACTGCTCGAAGCGGTTAGTGAAGCTGATATTTTAAAAAGAGCTGATCCTGGCGATGCAGACAACGACGGCATTAAAGGGCAGGCCAACTATGTCTGGGATGTTCTTCAGAAGAAGAGAGTTCTTGGGCGTTTTGGCTGGAAAGCCAATCAGCCATCGATTTTGCAACAGGTTGGTGCCGCATACAATGGCGATATCGGAATCACCAATTTCCTTTTCCCTAAAGAAAGCAGTGAAGGACAGACCCAGTTCTCCAGCATTCCCGGTCAGGGTAATTATGAACTTTCAGACAGCCTTTTGTACAGTGTTGAGTTTTATGTCGGGACGCTGGCAGTTCCCGTAAGGAGAAATGTAACTGGTCCGGCCGTACAGCAGGGTAAAGCGCTTTTTACTAAAACCGGCTGCATTAAATGCCACGTTGCCGATCTGAGGACAAACGTAAATGTTGCGTTCCCACAAGTCAGTAACCAGCTGATCCATCCTTTTACGGACTTGCTGCTGCACGACATGGGCGATGGACTTGCCGATAACCGTCCTGATTTTGAAGCCTCAGGAAGGCAATGGCGAACAGCCCCTTTATGGGGTATCGGCCTTACAAAAAAGGTAAACAACCATACCAATTTTCTGCATGACGGAAGGGCAAGAAACCTTATGGAAGCCATTATGTGGCATGACGGAGAGGCCCTGAATGCAAAAAACAGTGTAGCAATGCTTTCAGCTGCTGAACGCAATGCCCTCATTACCTTTTTAGAATCACTCTGACAGGAGAAATTTTGATGACCTATAAACTCACAAAAACCTTCTTCCCTTCTATTCTAAAATGAACAGACCCGGTTAACTCCAGCAGACTAAGAACCTTCTTCAATGTTGAGGATTTTGTTATGGTGCCCCCGAATTCTACTTTAGCGACCTCTTCATTTTCAAAAACCACCTCAATATCATACCACCTTGCCAGTACCTGCATAATATCGCCCAGCTGTTCTTTACGGAATGAGAAATCCCCGTTCTTCCAGGCTGTAGCCAGTTCCGGGTCAACCGCTGTCACATCCATATGGCTACCGGTCAGCACGCTCTGTTGATTTGGCTTCAGGGTCACCGCATTTCCTCCCGGGGTTGGTGTGATTTTTATTGATCCTTCGAGCAGCACTGTCTTTACCCTGTGATCATCAGGATAAGCACTCACATTAAAATGTGTACCCAGCACCTCAATTTCCTGCTTTTCTGTTTTCACAACAAAAGGCACCCGCAGCCCATTCGAAGCCGGCAAAACCACTTTAACCACTTCAAAATAGGCCTCCCCTGTAAGAAAAACGATGCGCTGCTTTCCCGTAAACAGGGCAGGATAAGAAATAGTTGAACCGGCATTCAGCCATACCAGTGTGCCGTCGGGAAGCTTAAAACTGGATTGTTTGCCTCTTGGTACTTTCACCACACGATCTGCCATTTTTCCTGTAGTCTGCAACGCAGTCTGTCCCTTTCTGTTTGAAGATTCTTCACCGTAATAAGCCGATCTGAAAAAAAGAAGACCAATACCGATGACGATCAGCGTAATGGCGGCACTGAGTAATCGTACTTTGACTTTTTTACGGACATCCCTTTTGATCCCTCTGATCAGGATCAGGGCACTGCCCATATCAAAATTGAGTTTTTGCGTATAAATATTACTGCCGGCTTCCTCATGAGTCAGGAAGTCCATCAGTTCAGCATAGGAAATATGTCCAATGGTTCGGTCCCGTTCGCAGACAGGAAGACTCTTTTCAGGCAGCCTGTCCATACCATTGTTACGCATAAGTATTACTGCCTCAACAACCAGTTGATGCACGTATAGTTTAATCTGGTTCAGAATGTATAATAAGTTAAGTTTTGGCACCCTCCAAAAATGCCACTCCAAAAGTATGTAATTATCTGGTTATTAGGACATATCAGGAAGAAATTATTTCACATTCCTCACAGCTCTTCCTTCAGCCTTTTCGCCACCATTTCATCAAACAACAACGCCCTTTCCCGGTCAAATTGTGCGAGCTCCTTCCATTTGCTATTGCCATAAACCCCTGCTTTAGAATAATCAAAAGGCTTGAAGCCCGTTTTCCGGATTGTTTTATTGCTCCTGAAGCTAAAATCATATGCCTGTGGATCTGTAAATAAGGGATCAGCAACTATAGAATGTTGTTCCTTCTCTATTTTCAGATCAGCATTGCGGGTATCCCAGTAAATGTTGGAATCGAGTTCAGCACTGACCTTTCCCCAGTTGTTCTCCCCTAGCTTACCACTGTTGAAATATATGATGTTATTGGTAAAAAGGAAGGACCGGTGCGGCTCTACCCTGGTCGCCTGCAGCTGTGCTTTGATCTGCATGGCGAAGATGTTATTTCTGATGATGTTGTCTTTTCCATAATGCTGGTGAAAGCCGGAGCTCTTACAATTATAGACCAGGTTGTTCTCTTCCAGGATCCCTGTTGATCCTTCATCAGTATATAAACCCCAGCCACCATATCCGTACGAATAGATATCGTGAATTACATTGTTGCTCACTACAGTACCTTCTGAAGGCCCCAGTGTATATACACCACCCATATCACTTAACTGTCCCCAACCCAGGTGATGAATATGGTTATATACCACTTGATTACGTTTTGCCGGACTTTTACCATATCCCCATACCCATCCGACCGAAACCCCGGAATAGCCGAAATCTGCAATCTCGTTATGAGAGATCGTGTTGTCGCCGGACTGAAAGATCAATATTCCTACACCGGTAGGATTTACATGTCCTCCCGAACGAATGATGTTGTTATCAATGGTCATGTGATGTGTAGCCCTGTTCTCCTCCTCACTTATGGTCATTTCTCCGATCTTAACACCACCTATACCAAGGTCATGCAGGTAGCATTGTTCCATGCGGTTCGAACTGCAGCCCGCCCTGAACCACACCGCATTGTTTGCCGTGTGCGCTATCCTGACACCTTTAAATGAAATATTACTGGCATAATCCAGCATAACCGCAGCCTCAGAAGGTGCCGCAGCCTGAGCAGGCTCTTCACCGGATGAAGGCATAACATAATGGGTATACTGAAAAGAAAGATCCTGAAATTGAATGTACTCTGCTTTTTTATCACCGGTACCCCTGATGATCAGAATCTGCTCCAGAACAGGGACAACCGCTATACTGTTCTCTATCGTTTCACCTGCCCTGGGGATATAAAACAATGTACCTTCCCAGTCCACAAAGTATTCTCCCGGTGCATCCAGGAAATCTCTTTCACCCTCAAAGAAAAACTGTGCGCTGTTATCCAGCTTATTCCATGGCTGCATAGGCTGACCATTAATGTAAGCAGTCGATTCAAAAAAAGACACCCTGCTTACCGGTTTTTTAGTCCTGTCCCAGGCATGGTTGATGGAGATCACCAAATATTCCATGGATTTATTGGCAGGCAGTACCCCGATCTGTTCCGGACTCAGGCGGATGCCCTGCACAGCAGATTTTTGATCGCCTTTTGCAATGGTCTCAGTAACCGCCTTTAATTTAAAATCTTCTCCTTCATTAGGTGTTCTGGCAGTTACAGCTCTTTTACCATTCACAAAAAGCTGCTGCACCGCACCGCCATACTTACTCAGTTGCCCTATCTCTACTTTCCACAACTCATCAGATACCTTTTGAAAAATCGGGAGGCGAATTCCGCCGGTAAAAACACATTTCGCACCTTGTTTGCCTTTAATAATCAGTGGTGCAGTCTGAGTTCCGGAGTCTTCAGATGTAAATTCAAGCGGTGCTGCCAGATTATAGATTCCCGGTTCAACGATGATCTCTACCGGTTCGGAAAATGGCTGTTTTTTTCTCAGACCGCTGACATAGTTCTTTGCGGCGGCTAACGTCGCAAAAGGCGCCCTGGAAGTCCCCGGGTTTGAGTCTTTTCCTTCCGGTGAGACGTAAATGCTGAGCGGATAAGCTGCTGATCCGCATGACACTAAAAGAAAAATTAATATAGAGACATTTAATCTGATCTTGTTCATCCTCTGCTGTTTAGAATTACTACCTAAATTTATAACATAAGAATGAAATAATTACCTTCAGGTGCATGTTATTTAATATCTTTAAAAATTAACACTTAAGCTTTCCAAATTTTGAAAAAAGAATCAACGCTTCAAAAACTTGCAACACGGCTGCATAACCCCAATAAACAATGAGATGTTTAATATATATGACCATTAGCTGCCTCCTTTTGGCGGGCTGCAGTAAAAGTATCACAGAAGAAGAGCCTAAACTGACACCAGACAAGGCCACTTTGATATTACCTGCACAAAATGAAGTATGTGTTTCCGGAACAGGCTCTTCCGCAACTGAAAGCACCATTGTATTAAAATGGAATACTGCTCAGGATGCCGAAAGCTACGAAGTTTCCATTAAGAACCTGATCACTTCAGTAGTGGAGACCAAACCATCCACCGCGACCCAGCTTACAATTAGTCTTTCCAGGGGTACACCATACTCCTGGTTTGTGGTTTCAAAATCAAAGGACAACATCACAGCAACAAGCGATACCTGGAAGTTTTACAATTCAGGACCAGGGACAACAAATTATGCTCCTTTTCCTGCCGATAATCTGCTTCCCAAAACAGGTCAGGCTGTTCCATACGGTACCGGCAAGATCCAGTTGAGCTGGATTGGTGGTGACACCGATAACGACATAAAAAACTACGATGTTTATTTTGGCACGGCAACAACCCCTCCGCTTTTCCGGGAAAAGCTCACAGCCCAGAATTTAACGGATGTTAATGTTACACCAAATACCAAATATTACTGGAAGGTAGTGACCAGGGACAATCAGGGTAATACCTCAGAATCGGAGCTGGTACAGTTTTCAACAACACCATAATATTCTGTCAATTTAACAAGAAATGAAACAGGTCGTTTTATTGATCCTTACTGTCTTCAGTTTCCACATCTGCATTGCCCAGGACATATGGAAACATGGTGAACTGAAAGTAACGACCGACGGGCACGATCTGGAATATAAAGACGGAACACCATTTTTCTGGCTTGGAGACACCGCATGGGAGCTGTTTCACAGGCTTAAGCTGGAAGAGATTAAAACCTATCTTGACAACAGGCAAAAGAAAGGCTTTAATGTGATCCAGGTGGTAGCCATTCCAACTATGAATGGTCTGAAGAACCCGAATGTCTATGGCGACCTGCCTTTGATCGACCTGAACCCTGCTACACCAAATCCAAACTTCTTCCGTCTGATAGACACTGTGGTTCAAATGGCGGCGGCAAAGAACATGGTCATGGCCATACTGCCCACCTGGGGTGACAATGTAAGCAGTGAAAATCCTTTTTTTAACACATCAACAGCTTATACATACGGTAAATTTCTGGGCAGCCGGTATAAAGAATATCCAAATATCGTTTGGGTGCTGGGCGGCGATCATTCCGCATATACAGAAAGTAACGACTGGCGTCCGGTATGGCGGGCCATGGCCAAAGGATTAAGGGAAGGAGCTGAAAAACATGTCCTGATCAGTTTCCATCCAGGAGGGATCATGTGGGAAAGTGCCCTGCAGGTACACCATGAAGAATGGCTGGATTTCAATATGATCCAGTCCGGACATTCAGAAGTCGACCAGCCGGTATGGAAAACCGTAGAACGTGATTATAACCTGAAGCCGGCCAAGCCTGTTATAGATGCGGAACCGGCCTACGAGGATCATCCGATACATCCATGGCCGGTCTGGGATCCTGCCAACGGCTATTTCAGAGATGATGAGGTTCGCAGGCAGCTCTACCGTTCCGTGTTTTCAGGAGCCTTTGGCGTTACCTACGGACATCATGCCATATGGCAGTTTTACAGTCCGGAATATGAAAAAATTAATTATGCCGACCGGTTCTGGTACGATGCGCTTGACCGCCCCGCCGCTTTTCAGGCAGGCTTTCTAAGGAAACTGATCGAGTCCGGACACTATTACAAAAGGATCCCTGCACAAACACTGATCTTAGCAGGACAGGGAGAAAAAAGTGAATATATGACTGCTTTCAGAGACGACAAAGGCCGGTATATAGGAATATACCTTCCGGTCGGAAAGCAAATTACAGTGAATACTTCAGGTATCAGTTCCAGGATATTAAAAATCGCCTGGTTTGATCCTAAAAGAGGTAAAACAAAATCCCTGAAAAACCTCCCCAATACGGGAAGCCTGAGGCTTAGTCCACCCCAAACAGGCAATGGCAACGATTGGGTACTGATTATAGACCATTCTGCCCGGTAGCAAACATTATTTTCCCGGTACGATCTTATAAACCGCGCCTTTATTAGAATCCAGCATGACGGCCAGTACATACAATTCTCCGCTCTGGTCTTCGCCAAAACTATAGATTTGCCAATAACCTGCGGCATGCGAAATGGAAAGCTTTTCTCTGTTCCACTGTGCTTTTTTTACATCGGTAAGTGACCATACAGGCCCCATCCAGTCTGCGAATACATATTTACCCTTCAGGGAAGGGATTTGCTTACCTCTGTAGACAAAACCTCCTGTAATGCTGATCCCTTCGCTATGCGAATAATCCGTTATAGGATCTATCCAGTTCTTTGGATCCGGATCATTCGGAAATTTCTCATGCAACCCTTCTCTGATCCTCCAGCCATAGTTCCCTCCCTTTGTAATGATGTCCACTTCTTCCCAGGCACCCTGACCTACATCACCGGCAAAAAGCTTACCTGTGGTTTTATCAAAGCTGAACCTCCAGGGATTTCTTAGTCCATAGGCATATATTTCCCCCCGTGCACCTTCTTTTCCGACAAATGGATTGTCTTTAGGTATGCCATAAGGTTGCTGATTCACATCAATTCTAAGGATCTTACCCAACACATTACCCAGATTCTGGGCATTCCCATATGCTCCATGTCTGTCATCACCACCGCCTCCGTCACCGGAAGCGATGTAGAGCAATCCATCAGGTCCAAACTTCAGATCACCTCCGTTGTGATTAGACTGAGGCTGGTCAAAACTCAGCACCAGCCTTGAACTTGCCTTATCGGCCAGATCTGGATTTTGCTTCGAAACCGTATACTCACGTACTTCACTTTTATGATCGACACCATCCGTTTTAGGAACGCGGACACTCCGGTAAATGTAGAACTTACCATTCTTGGCGAAGTTGGGGTGAAAAGCCAGGCCTAATAACCCGCGTTCATCGTAACCGTCATTCTTCAGTACTTCATCAGTAATATCCAGAAAAGGCGCAGAAAGAACCTTTCCTTTTTTTATGATCCTGATCCGTCCCTCCTGCTCAGCCACAAATAACCTTCCGGATTGGTCGGCAGGTTCTCCAAAGGCGGTAGGATGTGAGAACTGATCTGAAATCAATTTAACATCCAGTTTCAATGCAGAGGTGCCGGGTTGCCCGTAGCAAGCCTGGGTTAAGGACAGCAGAAAGATAAATGCGAATGGGAGAATTGATTTCAGGTTCATAACGACGATTGTTTAAGGTGATAACAAATATAATTCTTTCTGATCGTTAAAATTGTTAAATGGAAGATGGAGAAAAGTTAATGTCTAATTTACTACCACAACTTTATTCTTTTAAAGTTATAAAGTTATGCAGTCAAATATTAAACTCTACCTGGCATCTGATTTATTACAAGCGCTCAACCCCAAATTATCTTTTAGCCATTACCTGGCACATGTAGAACTATTTGAATACGACCAGGATTGTAACGACAGTCTGATCATGTCAATCGCCAGGCCCTCATTCCTGATGGTTGCCAACGGCAGGAGCAATTCCTGTCAGCTCAGCTATCATCCTGCCGGAACTTTTCAAAAAATGATCCACCCCGGTTGTCATAAGTTATTGCTGATAGAGCTCAGACCTGAGTGGGTCATGTACAAATGCGAAAACCTAACAGAACTTCAGTCCCTCATTATGCCTTATCGGACCAACTCAGGTTCACCGGTCATATTGCCTTCCTGCAGTGTTGCAAAAGGTCTGTTAAAGTCATTCCGGGAAATGAAGGTCCAGACTACTGAGCTGAATATGGATAAAGACGGCTACATTTTCTTAAACCGGTGTATCAGCAAATATTACGGGAGTCTGCTGAGCAGGGCAGCAACCAGCCAATATCATCAGCATAAGGCAGCAGCCATAGCCAGTTTCATCAGTGAAAATTTTGCATCTGAAGTCGTGGATGACCTTCCTAAGCTTGCCGCAAAGTTCATGGTATCCGAACGGCATCTGGAACGTTTGGCCAGAATGGCTTTTGGGATACCACTCCACAGCCAGGTCATCAAGATCAGAATGAATTCGGGTCTGAATCACCTGCATACTTCCAACAAACCGGTACATGAAATTGCCGGACTAATTGGCTACCGTGAACCATGCTATTTTAGCAGGGCCTTCAAAAAATGTTTCGGGATTTCTCCGACTTACTGGGCGAAAATGTAAAATTCCGCCTTCCGGGTTGACATGAATTTTGACGGAATCTTGCATTTTTTGAATCCGGTCTGTACCGCACCTTTGAAATAACAAATTGAAAAGATATGGTACAGACAAAAACAAGAGTGATCCTGACCGATGTGATTACCTATGCATTAGTAATCCTGTTCATGTATACTGCTGCAGACAAACTGATGAGTTTAAAAACCTTCGCATCCACCTTAGCCAAGTCCCCGCTCATAGGAAACTTCAGTACCATTGTGGCCTGGTCCATCCCGATCGCAGAGATCAGCATCAGTCTGCTGCTCGTACTTGCGCTAACCCGAAAGATGGGATTGTATGCCTCGGTGATCCTTTTATCAGGCTTTACCCTTTATCTGGCCTATATGGTAGTGTCGGGGTTAAAATTACCCTGCCATTGCGGCGGGGTGATCAGCAGCATGACCTGGCAGCAGCACATCTGGTTCAACATGGCTTTTGTGATTCTTGCCTATGCCGGCATCAGAATGTATAAACCCTAGCATATTAAAATAAAACAGGTAAAAGCCGGTGCCTGTCAAAAGAATCCCGGTAAAAAACTTTAACTCAAAACTATTTAACATGACCAACATCAAAAAAACTTGTTTCGGTTTATTACTGGCAGGACTGGCATTTGGCTTCAGTGCATTCAAAAATGTACAAAGAAGCAAGATCTTAACATATTATAAGGTAAATATGCCAGGTTATCCATCAGCAACTGACCCCAGGGGTTATACTTACTATTCAAGCAACCGTTGCGAAACAAATGGAAATCTATGCTCAGCACAATGGGACATAGGAAGCAATCCTTCGCCTTCAGACGGAACACCTTTACCTACCACAGGCGTAACCTTTCAAACAGGATCAATAATGGCTGGCCATTTTGAATAAAATGAAATGAGCGTGAGGGAAAGTTTTGAATGGCTTTCCCTTATTTTATTTCTCAGCGGTCATTTTGTGATATGCCGCTCAGTCCCAGCTCTCTTTCATCAATAGGAAATACGTACCTTTTGTCATTCGGAGACAAAGTATAAGTCACATCCCCCAATACCCTGGTAAGCGTTATCGCAAACCTCTGGTCTCTGTTCAACCTTCTTAAATCTGACCACCGCAAACCTCTATAAATTAACTCCTTGCGCCTTTCAGCGAGTATTAGCTTCAGAGCCGCGTCCCCATTTCCTGCAGTTAAATCAAGATAATCATCTTTCCACCTGTGTTTCAGCAGGAGATTCAGATCTTCCATAGCAGCTGCTGTCACATTTTTCCGGGCATTGCATTCCGCACGGATCAGGTACATTTCATCAGTGGCAAGCCCACCGAATAAGCTCCTGTCCCCGCTATAGCTTCCCTTGTAGGTAACCCCATTATTAACTGCTGCAAAATAAACCAAACGCCTGCAGTCATTAGGTGCATAAGAGGCATACAAAGCCCGATCGACCAATAACCGGGAAGCATTGAATATTCCCCAGCTAAAGGCATTGTGAAAAATCACTTCCTTATTAAATTTCGCCATCGGATAGGTTGCCGAAGGATTGAGCGCAGCATAATTGATCAGTTCTGACTGAAGCTGTAAAGCGGAGTCCGCATACAAAAAGGCTTCTTCATAATGCTCCATAGCCAGAAAAGTTCTGGCAAGCAAGGCAAAAGCAGCCTGTTTGGACGGCCTTGTTTTATACAATGGCTGAGTCCCAAGCAAACCAGCTGCTATTTTCAAATCCCCTGTGATCTGATTATAGGTTTGTCTGACACTCGATCTATTTAATACAATATTTACATTGTAGTCAAGCCTTAAAGGTAGTCCCGGATCAGAATCGGCTGTCCTTTCCTGATAACTTTTACAAAATACCTGGGCAAGGTTAAAAAAGTCAAAAGCCCGGAAGAAGAGCGCACTTCCTTTTACATTATTCCATTCTGCCGCTTCCGTTGGCTCAGGCTTAATCTTTTTTATTCCATCCAAAACGATATTGGTAATCAGTATCCGCTTATAGGCATTTGCCCAATCGCTATTTTCTTCCCCTTTATAAAAGCTGCTGGTTTCTGCCCAGGTATAGGCAGATTTTTCCTGGGTAGAAAAAAGCGATTCCCAGGAGCTTTTAAGGAGGTAAAAATCTCCTGCTGACATCTCTGCAAAGCCGGAAGACTGTGCAAGATTGAATGTCTGGCTCGTATTATCCAGCAAAGCCTGGTAATCTTTAATGGCCTCAGGAACTTCCAGTGATTTATCTGGTTTGGCATCGAGCCAGTCTTTTTTGCAGGATGAACTTGTCATCAGGAGGAGCACCGGGATACACTTAAAAAGTAATATTATTTCCTTTTTCATCATAAACAATTTATAATCCTACTCTTAATCCCACAGCAAAACTCTTTGTCACAGGATTCAACAACCTGCCACTTTGAGGTATCAGATCAGGATCCAGACCAAAATCATTTGCCTTCCAGATCAGGCCCAGATTGGCCGCGTAACAATAGAGCTGAAGTCCCTTTATTCCGTTGCTCAACCAAATCGGGTTCAGATCAACACTCAAACTGATGTCCTGAATCCGGATATGATCGCCACGACCGACAGTGGCAGAAGAACCATTGTAAAAGGCATCCCTGAAACTATCGCTGGTATATTCGCCCATAGATGGAATATTGGTGGTATTTTCGTCTCCTGGTACCTTCCAGCGGTTCCGAAAATCTGAATTCATATTCCCGCCAATGTTAAGATTATAGAGTCCATAGTAATTTACAGACGGTTTCCTGAAATAATAGCCCAGTTTGTAGCTGATGTTAAATCCCAGTGTCACTCTTTTATAGGAAAAAGTATTGGCTATACTTCCAAAGACCGTAGGGCGTGCGGCTCCATGATAGTCCAGGTCATCAACTGAAGTCGTATTGATAATGGCTGCATAATCCTTACTCACCTCACCATTTAAGTAACCCCTGGGATCGCCATTGTCAGGATCAAGACCTGCCCATTTATAACTGTATATTCCATAAACCGGTTTGTCCAGCAATGGGCTAAGGTTTTGAGTACCTAAATAATAAATACTCTTAGATTCAATCACATCATATTTCGTCACCCTGTCCTTAACCGCAGAAAAGAAGAAGTCCGTTCTCCATTTGAGATTTCCGTTAATATTCCTGGAACTTAATGAAACGTCAACTCCCCTGGATTTCACATCTGCATAATTTCCTCTCAGACTGGTAATACCCGTATTTGATGCAAAAGCTTTATCACCAATTATATCTGATCCATTCTTGATGAAATATTCTATTTTACCACTCAGCACATTGTTACGTGATCCAAATTCAATACCCATATTGGTAATGGCAATCTTTTCCCAGCTCAGATCAGGATTGCCTATGTTTAGCAGGTTGGCGTATACCAGATTGGTAAATGCCGCACCTACGGCGTTGTATCTGAAGGTCGTGACTCCGGTGCTTTCCTTATCGAGATTACCATTGAGTCCGTAAGACACCCTCAATTTGAATACCGGCAACCATTCCAGATTATAAAAAGCTTCTTTATCCAGACTCCACAGCAGCCCGGCAGACCATAACGGTACTTTTTTCTGATTGGTGTTTATTCCAAAATAATTTGATCCGTCCCTCCTCATACTTCCGTAAAAAGTATATTTATGGTCGTAGGTATAAGTTGCATTGCCATACCAGGAAAGGATTCTATCCAGTTTGCCAAACGCCCGGAATCCCCCGCCAATAGGTGCTGATCCAGAAGGATTCAGGTCAAAAAACGAAACCGTATCTACCTCTCCTCCGTATCGGATATCCCGGTTCCAGTCATTACGGAGCTGCGCCACTTCATAGCCGGCAATGGCTGATACCGAATGCCTTTCCCAGTCTTGCTGATAGGTCAGCTGAGCACGAAAACTATTAGATTCGACTTTACCATTCCCAAAATAAGTAATACCTGCCAAAGGTATGTTATACCCGCTTACCCGGTCTCCCGTCAATATGGAGTATTGATTGATCACATTCCTGGTTTGGTAGTTCTCCAATCCCTGATACAACTCGGACTTACTTTTGATCTGCTGGTACTGGTACCTCAATACTGCACTCAATCCAGGAACCAAAGTATACTTCAATCCTGTATTCAGCCGCAAATCATCATTGCGCTGATTGGCCGGAAATTTACCTAACTCCTGAAGTGGCAGATAATCCCAGTTCTGAAAACCTCTTGACAGTGCCTCTTTTTTAAAAGCACTGCTATAATTCCTGTCCAATATCGCAGGATTACCCGCCTCATCCTTTAACCTGGAATATGGCGAAAGTCCATTATCTGATGCTTCAGTCAATGTATTATCTGTTCCAACAAGGTTATATATATAATTTATACCGGCATCCATCTCCAGCCTTTTTAACAATTGAAAGGTATTTTGACTGTTTAATGTTACCCTCTGGTTGTGGTTCCCCACCCGGGAGCCATTTTCATGATCGTATCCGGCTGAAAAATAGTGATTGGTAAAGGCAGTACCTCCGCTCAAAGAAACAGCATATTGCTGGGCAACCTTGCTCCGGTAGAAATATTTTAATTCCTCATTGCGGACATCCCGTTCTCTCAGCAGATCCAGCTGCCGGTCTGTTTCCGCAGAAGACTGCTGCCCTAAGCGTTCTTTGTAAAGGAGCTGTACCACAGGAGAGATTACCGGATAATTCATCTGATCCTCCAGATCTTGATCATATTTACCGTTTTTAAACAAGAAAGTTTCCACATCAATATAATCTGAAGCAGACATGTAATTGGGATTGTAGAAAACATCAGGTTTTCCCGAAATCGTCAGATTGCTATTCGCAATGATTTGCAGCGGCTGTTTGTACTTTCCTCTCTTGGTATTGATTACAATGACACCATTTCCAGCCCTTACCCCCCATATGGAGGCGGCCGCAGCATCCTTTAACAAGGTAATGCCCGCTACATCATTTGGATTAATAGCATTAAAGTCACCGCTAAAAGGAAAATTGTCCAGAATGACAAGAGGCTGGTCATTGGCATAGATCGTACTTCGTCCGCGAACCGAAAGATCTAAGCCACCGGAAGCACTAAGAAGCGTATTCTTATTAAATAACAATCCTGATGCAATGCCTTCAAGCCTGCTGAAGACATCCGGACTCACCCTTCGCTCAAACTGTCCGGGAGAGATCAGGGAAAAACTACCTGTAGCCTGTTGCTTTGGGATAAGCTGATAACCGGTACTGACAATCTCGACCTCTTTCAGGTCATGCACACTCAGCGTATCAGACAACCTTAAACGCTGCTCTTCGATGGTCTTCTCCTTGATGATGATCACTTTATCTCTAATGACATAAGTCAGCGGCAACCCTCTAAGGATGCGTTCCATGACATCTTTAAGATCTGCATTTTTAAAATCTGCATCAATCAGCCGGTCCGCATTAAGCTTTTGCTCATTCCAGATCACGTGATACCCGGTTTGTTCGCGCAGCTCTTTAAAAAGCTGGTTCAAACTAACACGCTTATTTACATAATCCAGTCTTTGCGCCGATGCGGACAAGCTCAGACCTAAAACCATTAATACTACTATTCCCTTTAGAAAACACCTCATTATTTAATAACAATTCTCCTCCCTTCTATTTTAAAGTGGGCATCTCCAGTCAGCTCCAGCATTTTAAGCACTTCGGAAACTTCTTCTGACCGGGAAATACTTCCACCGAGAGTTAGATTGCGAATCTCGTCATTTTCATAGCTCACTTCCAAATTATACCAGCGTACCAATACACGCATGATATTTTCTAAAGGCTCATTACGAAAAATAAACTCTCCTCTTTTCCATGCCGTGACCATCTCCACATCTATACTCTGGACTTCCATATGCGTATCCACAAGCGTTGTCATCTGGTTTGGTTTCAGCACAACCCCTATACGCTCAGTTCCTGCTGGCGTTACTTTTACAGATCCTTCCAGCAATGTAGTCTTTGTACTCAATTCATCCTCATATGCATTGATATTAAAATGTGTACCAAGCACCTTAACAGATTGCCTGTCAGTCGTCACGATAAAGGGATGCGCTGAATTCGTTTTCCGAACCTCAAAATATCCTTCACCACTCAAAAATACCATTCGCGGGGCATCAGGATCGAATTTCACAGGAAATCTGATGAAAGATTCGGCATTCAGCCATACCCTGCTGCTGTCCGATAAAATGATCATGCTGGTTTTACCCTTAGCCGTAGCTACCGTCTTCATTATAAGCTGATCAGATCCATTTTTTCGGCTGACAGGAATAGGTCTTTTATAGATCAGTGCAGCACCTCCCAGCAATAAAAAAAATACCAGCACCAAAGAGACAACGCTTATAGTCCGTTTTTTCAGCAGCAGCTTTATGCGTTCACGTTCTTTTTGAAGATCTGCATCTTGTTTTTCTTTTTTTTCACGGATTAAAATTACTGCAGTCCACAGGTCAAAGTTAATCTTATGAAAGTAAACATTATGCGGATCATCCTTTTTACCGACAAACTCCATGAGCTCGGAAAGGCAAGCTTCGCCCACCAGAAAACCATGTTCATAAATTGGTAAAGTATCAACTTCAAAATTGCGCATGATATCCAATACCTCTGCGACTAATTGTCCTGGGTTTAATCTTATTTGGTTCAGATTATTGTAATATGTTAATTATTAAGCGTCTATCGGTATACTAGTATTCAAATGTAATTAATACTAAGCACGTATAAAATCAAAAAACAAATTTTATTTTTCAGATCAATAATTTAAAAACAATCCTCCTAAATGATTATTAAATGCCCTTTTTATGATCATAGATCAGCAAACCGTAAGGAATCTTTGGTTCGGTGTAAGTAGACTTTGGTGGCAGGGGAATCTTACGCCCGGCTATTTCTATCAGAGATGCAGGACTAATGGCGCATAGCGTAAACACAACTGATTGCAGGTGTTGCTGTTGATATTCCAGCAGCTCACTCCACCTGTCTGCCGGCCAGCACTGTAACCGCTTATCCGTCTTCGGGTCGCGGATCCCAAAAAATGGTTCAAGAATCTCATCCTGAAGGAAACACACATCAGGTATCCGTTCTTGTTTATGCAGTGCCGGATCATGATCAAACCAGTACCATTTACCGTTTAAGGATATCCCAAGCTGTCCCGGCTTTTCAGGTCTGTAAGGCTCATTTCCAGGAATTTCAGAAGTCCTCCCATACCCCTGCAGGTAATTTAAAAAATGTATTTCACTGACTTTTTTTGCAGGTAGCACCACACGGTGAAATTCGCGGCAACGGAGCTGACCCGTAGTGATATACAATGTAGAAATCCATTGAGGACTATGGATGTGCTGTATTGCAGCTGCAGCAAGACGATGATGCCCGTCTGCCACATAAACACGGTCAATTTTACCAAATGCTTTTTGCAGCACATCCAGTACAGCAGTATCCGTGATCGCCCAAAGACGGTGATTCACCTCTGCTTGAGAAAATCTGAAATCCGGATTCATGGCAGCCACCCCCTCTGCAAGTTTACAGATGACCTCATCCCGTTCATAGCTAAGCAGGACAGGCTTTCCCTCCAGCCCTACAGCACATCTGTAGGAACGGATCCTTTCACAATGCTCAGGCAAGGTATTTTCATGGGTGATGATCTTTCCGGACACCATGTCCTCCAGACTGGTAAGTGCCCAGATTCCAAACTGACTTCCGGATTCTGATTCCTGCTCATAAAGATAAATAGCAGCCGAATCTGAATCCTGGTACAACTTACTGTGCCTGAGTGTCTCCATAGAATCCAGATGCCTTTCCGGCCTTAACAGTCCTGAATCTTTCCTAGGCTCCAGAAGTCCCTGAATCCTAACCATAGGATCGTTCTTGAAGCCATTGAGCCAATCCATATCGGGGATACATGCGGTAAACGGTTTAATAACAGACATATCAGCGATTCAACTGTACTTCCTCAAAAACTTGCGAAGAGCCCTTATGCTGCCCGAACTCAGACATCAGTTTCGTTAGTCCGAGTACGCTCTCCACCGGAAGCGCATTATAAAGAGAGGCCCTGAAGCCCCCGGCAGTGCGATATCCCCTGATACCTATAAATCCCCGGGACTCCGCAAACTGCAGAAATTCCTTTTCATGAGCCGGTTCTGTTGTACGGAAGGTAACATTCATTCGGGAACGATGCGCAGGGCTTGCTATGCCCCGAAATAAAGAATTCCGGTCTATTTCTTCATACAGGGTCCTTGCCTTTCTGATGTTCAGCTGCTCTATGGCCTCTACACCACCCTGATCCTTCAGCCACAATAAATTAAGCATGGCAACATAAATGGAAAATACAGGAGGCGTATTGAACATACTTTGATGATCCTTGTAAACTCTATAATCAGACATCGACGGAAGCGCCTTATTGACCGTACTCAGCAATGAATCCTTAAGAATGACCATGGTCATTCCAGCCGGCCCCATATTCTTTTGAGCACCTGCGTAAATGAGGTCAAAATCCCGGACATTGATTGTTCTTGAGAAAATATCTGATGACATGTCACAAAATAACGGCACACTGGTTTCAGGGAACTGAAACATCTCTGTACCTTCAATCGTATTATTGGAAGTGCAATGCAGATAATCAGCCTTCAGATCGGCAGAATTGTAATCAGGAATGTAATTATAATCCTTATCGGCAGAACTCCCCACCACCTCTGCATAACCATAGTGAGCCGCTTCTTTAATTGCTTTGAGTGCAAAATAACCTGTATCCAGATATGCCCCTTTATTTTTCAGAAAATTAAGCGGAATCATAGAAAACTGTGTACTTGCCCCACCCTGCAGAAAAAGTACCGAATAATCATCAGGAACCTTAAGTAACTCACGAACAAGCAGCTGTGTCTTTAGCACTACTGCTTCAAATTCAGGAGAGCGATGGGAAACTTCAAGTATAGAAAGTCCGCTGCTGTTCCAGTCGATCACTGCATTTGCAGCCTGCAGCATGACGGATGCCGGCAGGATGCAGGGGCCCGCACCGAAATTGTGTTTTTTCATGTTTATAGTTAGTCTTACGATGCAAAGATCTGTAATTCAGCATTGTCATCAGCATCAACCAGCACATTCAGGATATTATCCACTTTTAGCAGCTTCTCACCGTAAATTTGTTGGACAAGTAATTACTGGAACAGGTAAAACAAAATTAAATTTTCCGGCAATCTGTCATGACCGGTGTTTCATTTATGTATACCGGGACATAATGCCATAAAAAAAGCACCTCAAATGAGGTGCTTTTTCAATCACAGACCGGGCTAAAAACTAGGCGTCGATCTTTGCATATTTTGCATTTCTTTCTATAAAGTCTCTGCGCGGAGCTACGTCATCACCCATCAGCATAGAGAAAGTGTGGTCACACTCGGCTGCATTTTCTATCGTAGCCTGCATTAGCGTACGCGTAGCAGGATTTAAAGTAGTATCCCATAGTTGTTCTGCATTCATCTCTCCAAGACCTTTATAACGCTGTATATGTACACTTTCTTCTTTACCTGCACCTTTTAAACGCTGTACCGCAGCATCACGCTGTACATCATTCCAGCAGTATTCAAACTCTTTCCCTTTTTTAACCTGGTACAGCGGCGGCGCTGCGATATACACATACCCCGCTTCTATAAGCGCCTTCATGTATCTGAAGAAGAAAGTAAGGATCAATGTAGTAATGTGTGATCCGTCAATGTCCGCATCCGTCATGATCACGATCTTATGGTAACGCAGCTTGGCTAAATTCAGCGCCTTATCATCTTCCGGTGTCCCGATGCTTACACCAAGGGCGGTAAACATGTTCTTGATCTCATCATTCTCATAGATCTTATGCTCCATCGCCTTCTCCACGTTGAGGATCTTGCCTTTCAGCGGCAGGATCGCCTGGAAATTACGGTCACGTCCCTGTTTCGCAGTACCACCTGCGGAGTCTCCCTCCACCAGGTAAAGCTCACATTTTTCCGGATCACTGTCTGAACAGTCAGCCAGTTTACCTGGAAGACCGGAACCACCCATCACACTCTTCCGCTGAACCATCTCACGGGCCTTACGGGCCGCCGAACGGGCAGTAGCTGCGAGAATCACTTTATTGACGATCAGCTTCGCTTCTCTTGGATTTTCTTCCAGATAATTATTTAAAGCTTCACCAACAGCAATATCTACCGCACCCATTACCTCCGTGTTTCCAAGTTTGGTCTTGGTCTGTCCTTCAAACTGAGGCTCCTGCACCTTCACCGAAATTACTGCGGTAAGACCTTCCCTGAAATCATCTCCCGTAATTTCGAATTTTACATTCTTAAGTAACCCTGATTTATCAGCATAAGCCTTAAGTGTTCTGGTCAGACCTCTTCTGAAACCGGCAATATGAGTACCTCCCTCATGGGTATTGATGTTATTGACATAGGAATGCACATTCTCTGCATAGCTGTCATTATACTGCAGTGCAAGCTCTACAGGAATACCGTTCTTAATACCTTCCACATAAATCGGCTCTGCGATTAATGAGGGGCGGCTGCCGTCAAGGAACTGAACAAATTCTTTTAATCCTCCCTGCGAATGGAACACCTCTGTGAGGAACGTACCATCTTCAATCACCTCACGTTCATCGGTAAGCGTCAGTTTAATCCCCTTGTTCAGGAAAGAAAGCTCCCTTAATCTTGCCGCTAAAGTATCATAACGATATTCTGTGGTCTGGGTAAAAATGCTGGCATCAGGAGTAAAAGTAACGATAGTACCACGTTTATCGGTTTCGCCGATCTGCTTTACGTCATACAGCGGCTTACCGATATTATATTCCTGTACCCAGACTTTTCCTTCCCTGTGCACCTCTGCCTTCAAATGCGTAGACAATGCGTTCACGCAGCTGACCCCCACACCGTGCAAACCTCCGGAAACCTTATAGGTATCCTTATCAAATTTACCACCGGCATGCAGCACGGTCATTACAATTTCAAGAGCCGATTTTTGCTCTTTGGTGTTGATCCCGGTAGGGATACCACGTCCGTTATCTTCAACTCTGATAGAGTTGTCTTTAAGTATATTTACATAGATGGTGTCAGCATGTCCGGCCAGCGCCTCATCAATGGAGTTATCCACAACCTCGTAAACTAAATGGTGCAGACCCTTGATTCCGGTATCGCCTATATACATCGAAGGGCGCTTACGCACCGCTTCCAAACCTTCTAATACCTGTATATTATCTGCCGAATAATTTGACTTTGGATCCTGTTCTTCGCTCATATTTTTAGTTAAAACAATAAGAGTCAAAAATAACCAATTGGCGGCAATTAAAGGCAAATGTGGATAACTATTTGAGCTAAAACAGACCAAAAGTATCCGAAAAAATACAGTTGTTTAGGATACTTAATTTGAAATTTTATATTTGTGGCAAAGAGTGTGATCTAAACACATGCTTTTACATTTCAAACAAGCAAATAAAAACAGGATCAATATCACCAGATGATGAAAACAACAACAAAATTAGGCAGTTTAGCCGCTGCAGTAGCCATCGTTTCTGTAATGGCTTCCTGCCAGGACAAGGAAAAAACAGCTGCAACTGCAAAGACCAGTACTGCTACCGTGAGCAATGATGAGAAGATCGTTTACGTAAATTCGGATTCATTACTAACTAAATACCAGTATTTCAAGGACCTGAAAGCCAAAATGGAAGGCAAAGCCAGTGCTGCTGAAAAAGATATGGCTGCCAAAGGTCAGGCTTTTCAGCGCGAGGTAGCGCAATATCAGCAACAGCAAAACACATTGCCTGCTGACCAGAGAGCCGCTACTGAAGAAAGACTGGGCCGCAAGCAGAGAGAATTACAGTCTTATCAGCAAAATGCCAGTTCTGCACTTCAGAACGAGCAGAATTCTGAAAATGCAAAGCTTTATGATAAAGTAGCAGATTACCTGAAAGAATACTCTAAAAAGAAAGGCTACAAGATGGTACTTACCTACTCAAAAGGCGCAAGCGCAATCTTATTTGCCGACGAGAGCCTTGACGTAACCAGTGAAGTGATCGTTGGACTAAACGACGCTTACAAGAAATAATTCCGCTTTACTGAAAAGCAAGGAACTTTACAACAAAGGCCGGAGATGATCTCCGGCCTTTGTTGTTTATATTGACCTGTCCGTGATTACATTTACAGGTAAATTAAAATCCCGCTCTGAAACCTGTAACCTATATCAGGACAGAACGTCTTATACCAGGAAAACAACATGGGCTATAACGAAAAAATAAGAATAGAGCTGGAATTTTGGAAAAGGGATATGCTCAAAAAACCCTCCTTATTTGGAAAAATAACCAATGGGATCCAGAAAAAGATCAACGGTTACATTCCGGACAAGGTACACAGTACCATCACCGCTGCTATAAAGACCATGGTACAGACTGTACTCTATGGCTCCAGCTATACCACAACATCCGTCCCCCCACAGGAAATGAGCCTGATGCACAGAGAAGCGCTGGTAAAGCAAAAGATAGAAAATTATGGCAAAACAGGGGCTGCCGAAGGCGGCATCACAGGAGCCGGAGGTTTTTTAATGAGCATGGCCGATTTCCCTATACTGGTGGGCATTAAGCTGAAGCTGCTCTTTGAAATTGCTGCACTGTATGGTTTCGATGTAAAAGATTTTCGTGAGCGGCTGTATATTCTCTATGTTTTTCAGCTCGCATTCTCCAGCCGGGAAGGCGGAGCAAAGGTTTTTCACAAGCTGGAAAACTGGGAACAGGAATTACTTTTGCTGCCGGAAAGCGGCGATAATTTTGACTGGCTAACCTTTCAGCAGGAGTACCGGGATTATATAGACCTCGCTAAGCTGGCTCAGCTGCTGCCGGTAGTCGGGGCCGCTGTAGGCGCTGTAGCCAATTATCAGCTGATCAAAAAGCTCGGGAAAACTGCCATGCAGGCCTACAGGATGCGCCTGCTGAACAAGGAAGATTAATCTTCAGTTTCAAACATCCCGCCGATCAGGTCATCGGTTTCACGCCTGTCCTTCTTGGTTGGTCTCCCCAGCCCCCTGTCGCGCTTAAGCGCAGGCGCATGAAACATCGATTTAAAGGCATGGGTTTCTTCCAAAGGAGTAATGTCTTTATACTTTGTAACCGCAACTTTGGATTCAGCCCTGTTATACAGCAATTCTACCACCTCAATGACTTTCTTTTCTATTCCTTTGGAAACCTGGTACACATCACCCGGTTTTACAATTGCAGAAGGTTTGATGTTCTGACCCTTCAGCTTAATACGTCCCGCTTTGCAGGCTTCCGTAGCCAGACTCCTGGTTTTGAACAACCTTATTGCCCATAAGTATTTGTCAATACGTAATTTCTCCTGTTCACTCATAGCAGCCCAAAAATACATAAGAATCATCATTTGAGAAGGTCTCCTGGCAAAAAAGAATAATTATCTGGTCAAAAAGGCTGTTCAATAACATAAAATTGATTTATTTTGTCAAAAAAATAAGATATAAACATGATAGCAGAATTAAAAAAGTTAGTAGAAGCCGCTTGGGAAGACAGAACTTTATTAGAATATAATGAGCATTGCGAAGCCATTGAAACTGTAATTATGCAGCTTGACAAAGGTGAAATGCGTGTTGCAGAACCTGTACTCAATTCATGGGGTGTAAATGAATGGATCAAAAAAGCTGTGATCCTTTATTTTCCTATCAGACAAATGAAGGTTACAGAAGTTGGCCCCTTTGTGTTTAATGACAAAATGAAGCTAAAAACCAATTATAAGGAATTGGGCGTAAGGGTTGTTCCGGGTGCAAGTGCACGCTATGGCGCATACCTTTCCAAAGGCGTTATCCTGATGCCTTCCTATGTAAACATTGGTGCTTATGTAGACGAAGGCACTATGGTGGATACCTGGGCTACTGTAGGTTCCTGCGCCCAGATCGGCAAGCATGTTCACCTGAGTGGCGGTGTTGGTATCGGTGGCGTACTGGAACCGGTTCAGGCTGCTCCTGTGATCATCGAAGACAACTGTTTTATTGGTTCAAGAGCCATCGTAGTAGAAGGAGTCCGGGTAGAAAGAGAAGCCGTACTGGGTGCCAACGTGGTACTTACCGCCTCTACCAAAATCATTGACATAACAGGCCCTTCTCCGGTTGAATACAGAGGTATCGTTCCTGCGCGTTCTGTAGTGATCCCGGGCAGCTATGCCAAAAAATTCCCTGCCGGCGAATACCACGTTCCCTGTGCACTGATCATTGGACAACGCAAGGAATCAACAGATAAAAAGACTTCTCTGAATGATGCATTGAGAGAAAACAATGTAGCGGTATAACCCGATGAAGATTGGTTTTGATGGAAAAAGAGCTGCGAATAATTTAACCGGACTCGGAAATTACAGCCGCTCACTGATCGCTCAGCTCGCAGAGTTTTTCCCTCAAAACCAATACTTTGTATATACCCCTAAAATAAAGCATCACCCTCAGATCGGGAGATTCCTGAAACTCAGCCATATTTTTTCCAGAACCCCCGACAAACCCGGTCTGCTGTGGCGAACGCTGGGTATAAAAAGACAGCTTAAAAACGACGCCATCATGCTCTTTCATGGCCTGAGCCACGAGATTCCCCTTGGCCTGAGCAAGATCCCCATCCCTTCCATAGTCACCGTACATGACCTGATCTTTCTGAAGTTCCCCCAATACTTTGGGAGGATTGACCGTTTCATTTATGAGATCAAGTGCAGATACGCCTGCCGCCACGCAGACAGGATCATCGCGATCAGTGAATGTACCAAACGCGACATCATTACATTTTTCAATACAGATCCACAAAAAATTGATGTAGTGTACCAAAGCTGCGACGACAGTTTTAAAACACCGGTCAGTGATGAAAAAAAGAAATCCGTCAGGCATAAATTTGAATTGCCCGAACGATACCTGCTCAATGTAGGCACGATTGAAACCCGCAAAAACCTGCTTACCCTGATCCGGGCACTGAAACATACCGATCCGTCTTATAAATTGGTGGTAGTCGGAAAACGAACCCCCTATTTTGATTTGGTTACTAAGGAAATAGAAACACTTGATCTCGCTTCACGTGTCATTTTCTTGAAAGATGTGCCATTTGATGAACTTCCCGCTATTTACCAGATGGCAGCAGTCTTTGTCTATCCCTCAACCTATGAAGGATTCGGCATTCCCATCATAGAAGCGCTCTATTCCGGTATTCCCGTAATCGCCGCTGCAGATTCCTGCCTGGAAGAAGCCGGAGGACCCCACAGCATTTACCTTCCGCCCTCAGACCATGAAGGTTTTGCCAAAGCCATTAACACGCTGCTCTGTGCATCAGCTGAATCACTGGCAGAGATAAAAGCCAGCGGGCATTCCTATGTCAGGCGTTTTGACAACCAGGTACTAAGCACAGAACTCATGGCAGTCTATCATTCCGTTTTATCCGCTTATTCTAAATAATCTTCCGATATGTTAAGAACAGAAATTGACAAGGCACTGAATGTTTTAAAAAACGGCGGTGTGATCCTCTACCCTACCGACACCATATGGGGATTGGGCTGTGACGCCACTAATGAAGCCGCTGTATCAAAGATCAACAGCATCAAAAACCGTACAGAAGACAAGAGCTTTATCATCCTGCTGGATACAGATGCCAAATTGCCCGGCTATGTAACTGAAATACCAGACGTGGCCTATGACCTCATTGAATATGCCGAAAACCCGCTAACCATCATTTTCTCAGGAGCTAAAAATCTGGCTCCCGGCGTCATCAATGCCGACGGAAGTGTGGGTATCCGCATTGTAAAGCATGATTTTTGCAGTCAGCTCGTCCAAAGATTCCGCAAGCCCATTACCTCTACCTCCGCAAACCTGTCGGGGCAGCCATCTCCTCGTTTTTTTGATGAAATCAGCGAAGAAATTAAAGATGCGGCAGACTACATTGTAGACCTCGAACAGGAACTTCGAATCGAAAAAAAACCCTCAACAATCATGAAGTTAGCACCCGGAGGCCAATTTTCCTTTATTAGAAGGTAAGTTTTGCTACTTTTGCGTCAGCAAATGGAGAAACATTTACAACATTCTATTTTTAAGGTCCTTGCCGCTATTGCAAAAAAGCATGGAACAGAGGCCTACGTCATCGGCGGCTATGTACGTGATATTTTTCTGCAAAGACCCTCAAAGGACATAGACATTGTAGTATTGGGAAACGGAATTGAATTTGCAGAACTCGCCGGATCACAATTGAAAACAAGGGTAGCTGTATTCAAGAACTTTGGAACTGCCATGCTTAAGCTGAACGATCTGGAGATCGAATTTGTCGGAGCCCGGAAGGAATCTTACCGTGCCGACTCCCGCAAACCCATTGTTGAAAACGGGACGATCAGCGATGATCAGCTCAGAAGAGACTTTACCATCAATGCTTTAGCCATTTCTTTGAATGAAGGAAGTTATGGCATGCTCGCAGACCCCTTCGAAGGACTGAAAGACCTTGAAAACAAGCTGATCAGAACACCGCTTGATCCTGAAATTACTTTTTCTGACGATCCGCTGCGCATGATGCGTGCCATTCGCTTTGCCTCACAGCTCAATTTTAAGATTGATGAACCGGCATTGAATGCCATCCTCAAACAAAAGGAACGCATCAGCATCGTATCCAAAGAAAGGATTACTGACGAACTCAATAAAATCATCCTTTCTCCAAAACCCTCCATTGGTTTCAATTACCTGTTCGATACCGGCCTGCTCAAATTAATATTTCCGCAAATGGCCGGGTTATATGGAGTAGAAATAATTAACGGCAAGGGTCATAAAGATAATTTTTACCATACGCTCCAGGTTTTAGACAACATCTGCACCGTTACAGATGACCTCTGGCTGCGCTGGGCTGCCATACTGCACGACATTGCCAAACCTGCTACCAAGCGGTTTGAAGAAGGGCATGGCTGGACATTCCACGGTCATGAAGACAAAGGTGCCCGTATGGTGCCCCAAATATTCTCCCAGCTCAAGCTTCCGCTCAACGAGAAAATGAAGTACGTGCAGAAGCTGGTGCAGCTTCACCTGCGCCCAATTGTGCTTGCTCAGGAAGTGGTCACAGATTCAGCAGTAAGACGGCTGCTCTTTGATGCGGGCGAGGACATTGAAGGCCTGATGCTGCTTTGCAATGCCGATGTAACCACGAAAAACGAATATAAAGTCAAGAAGTACCGCAACAATTTCGAAAGGGTACAACAGAAGCTTAAGGATGTCGAAGAAAGGGACAAGATCAGGAACTGGCAGCCGCCCATTACCGGAAATGACATCATGAAAATATTCGGACTCGGCGCGGGAAAAGAAGTTGGCATCATTAAAAATGCGATCCGTGAAGCGATTCTGGAAGGCGACATCACAAATACATATGATGACGCATTACAATTTATGCTCGTAAAAGCCAAAGAATTAGGGCTTTCGCCAATAACACCATAATACAATTATAGAAAGTATATTTTATTTTTTAATTTTATAGCTAGAAAATAAGCTCAAATGGCAATTTACAGATTTAGAATAAGTTTCGAGGATTTCGATGAAGTGGTTAGGGAAATCGATATTAAATCAAACCAGACTTTTGAAGATCTGCACAAAGCAGTGCACCGTTCTACAGGATACTCACACGAAAAATCATCCTCATTTTATGTGAGCACAGACAATTGGATCAAAGGTGATGAAATTGCCTATCTACCCAGTCAGCGTAAAATTGACCGCGGTGTTGCGCTCATGGAAAAAGCCAGGCTGAGCAACTTCATTGAAGATCCGCATCAGAAATTCTATTATATATATAATTTTGACCGCCCTTTTGATTTCCATGTAGAACTCATCAGGATCATCCTGGAAACTGATCCCAATATAGAATACCCTTTCCTGGTCAAAAGTGCAGGAGAAGCGCCTAAAATTATAGAAAAGAACAATTCAGGCTCATTTACGGTATCCGCAAATCCTGTTTCTTCTGATTTTGATTTTCTGAACGAAATGGATTTTGTTCCTGAAGATACAGATGAACTGGAAGCCATGGGCGGCAGAGGTATCAATACCGATGTAAAAGAAGAGGGCCACGATGAAGGAGAATCTGACGAAGCTTCAGACGAATTCGCAGACAACGAAAGTTACGAAGACGAACAGTATAAAGAAGACGACTACTAATGCCTGACCATGGCATCCGGTAAAAAAACACTTATCGTAATAGTAGGTCCAACAGCTATTGGTAAAACTGCGCTTGCCATTACCCTGGCAAGGCAGTACCATACCGGGATCATCTCTGCTGATTCCAGACAATTCTTCCGTGAAATGGAAATAGGCACCGCAAAACCATCACCAGAAGAACTCGCAGCCGCACCACATCATTTCATCAATTCGCACAGTGTAAATACACTTTTCAGTACCGGGGATTTTGAAATTCAGGCCTTAGATCTGATCCATGAACTCTTCAAAGAAAAAGATCTGCTGATTATGGTTGGTGGCTCCGGACTGTATATTGATGCCGTTTGCAAGGGTCTGGACGATCTTCCTGAAACAGATCTCCGCATCAGGGAACAGCTTAACCAGCAGCTTGCCGCTGAAGGAATCGATTCTATAAAATCCAGGCTCAGCGAATGCGATCCGGAATATTTTGAAAAAGTAGACCAGTTCAATCCGCAAAGAATGATCAGGGGCCTGGAATTTTTCCTGTCAACCGGACAGAAACTGTCTTCATTCCTCACCAGCACTAAAAAATCAAGACCCTTCCATATCCTCAAAATTGGACTGAATATGGATCGCGCGAAGCTTTATGAGCGCATCAACCTCAGAGTAGATCAAATGATCAGCAACGGTTTACTGGATGAAGTCAGAGGCCTGTACCCATACAGAAATCTGAATGCATTAAATACAGTAGGTTACTCAGAAATATTTGACCATCTCGAAGGCCATCTTACCCTGGAACAAGCCATAGACAAGATCAAACAAAATACCCGCAGGTTTGCAAAAAGACAACTGACCTGGTTCAGAAGAGACGAAACCATCGAATGGTTTGAACCTGAACAAACAGATGCCATCATGAACACTATTCATGAAAAAACAGGCTTAAATTAAGCCTGCGCTGCCGGTCCTCCAAAATTCATTGGAAAACCCGGAGGCTCTTCCTGAGTTTTGATCCTGCCGTTTACTGCCTCATATTTTTCAATATTATCCTGTATAGCCCCCAGTAATCTTTTAGCATGCTCCGGAGTAAGGATAATCCTTGACTTGACCCTGGCCTTAGGCACACCAGGCATTACCCGGATGAAATCCAGCACAAACTCCGTGTTGGAATGTGTAATGATCGCCAGATTTGAAAATATCCCCTCTGCTATTTCTTCAGAAAGCTCTATGTTGAGCTGGTTATCTTGATTTTGTTCTTCCATTCAGCAAAACTAATGCATAAAGTGATTCCCGGGAAACTATTCTTACAATTAGCTAAAAAAAAAGTCCCCCAACTCAAAGAGAAGGGGGACTTTAAAAAAATTAACTAAAATTATGCTTCTACTTCTTCCTGTTTCGAAGCCAATAACTTATCGTACTCTTCCTGAGAACCAACAATGATACGTTCATATCCGCGAACACCCGTTCCTGAAGGAATTAAGTGTCCTACAATTACGTTCTCTTTCAGTCCAAGCATATTGTCACGTTTACCAGCGATAGCTGCCTCGTTCAATACTTTTGTAGTTTCCTGGAATGAAGCTGCAGAGATGAATGATTTGGTACCCAATGAAGCACGTGTGATCCCCTGCAGTACCGAACTCGCAGTTGCAGGTCTTGCATCACGAACTTCAATCTGCTTCAGATCCTTACGTTTCAACTGAGAATTTTCATCCCTTAGTTTACGCAGTGAAAGGATCTGACCAGGTTTAACCACATTTGAATCACCAGCTTCAACAACAACCTTTTTGTCATAGATCTCATCATTCTCGATCATGAAATCCCAACGGTCTACAGAGTTGTTCTCTAAGAAAGTGGTATCTCCCGGATCTTCAATATGTACCTTCTGCATCATCTGGTGAACGATCACCTCAAAGTGCTTATCATTGATCTTCACACCTTGCAAACGGTAAACTTCCTGAATACCGTTAACCAGGTATTCCTGAACCGCTGCAGGGCCTTTAATAGCAAGGATATCCGCAGGTGAAATTGAACCATCTGAAAGTGGCATACCAGCTTTCACAAAGTCATTGTCCTGAACCAGGATGTGTTTAGACAATGGCACCAGGTATTTTTTAATCTCACCGTCTTTCGACTCGATGGTCATCTCCCTGTTACCACGTTTCACACCACCCAGGGTAACCACACCATCAATCTCAGTTACTACAGCAGGGTTAGACGGGTTACGTGCTTCGAAAAGCTCAGTAACACGCGGCAAACCACCTGTAATATCCCTTGTTTTACCAGTTGCACGAGGAATCTTCACCAGGATCTGACCTGTTTGAACAGCTTCACCTTCTTCAATCGCAATGTGTGCTCCTACCGGAATGTTGTATCCTCTGATCAGCTCGCCTTTCTTATCAACGATCCTTACAGAAGGGTTTTTAGTTTTATCACGTGTATCAATAATTACTTTCTCACGGTGACCGGTCTGCTCATCTGACTCCTCACGGAAGGTAACACCTTCAATGATCGCATCAAACTCAATCTTACCGGCAAATTCCGAGATGATAACCGCATTATATGGATCCCATGAACAGATTCTGTCGCCTTTAGCAATTTTAGCGCCGTCTTCCACATACAGGAATGAACCATAAGGAATGTTGTTGGTCATGATCACTTTACCTGTTCCAGCCTCCACAATTTTGAACTCACCAGAACGGCCAAGTACAATCTGTGTATCACCTTCTTCAGTTTTGGTCGCTACCGTACGAACGTTTTCAAATTCGATCACCCCATCAAACTTAGCCATGATCTGTGATTCAGCAGCAATGTTTGAGGCCGTACCACCCACGTGGAAGGTACGAAGTGTCAGCTGTGTACCCGGCTCACCAATGGACTGTGCAGCAATTACACCTACAGCCTCACCTTTTTGAACACGTTTACCAGTTGCCAGGTTACGTCCATAACACAATGCACATACCCCTCTCTGGTTTTCGCAGGTCAGAACCGAACGGATCTCAACACCTTCAAGCGGCGATTCCTCAATTGCTTTCGCAATATCCTCATCGATATCTTCTCCGGCACCTACCAATAATTTTCCATCCAGCGGATTGAAAACATCATGCAGTGAAATACGACCCAGTAACCTGTCATATAAAGGTTCAACGATATCTTCATTATCTTTCAGTGCAGTGGTATACATACCCCTCAGAGTACCGCAATCCGGAGAATTAACGATCATATCCTGAGCAACGTCATGTAAACGACGGGTCAGGTAACCAGCATCAGCAGTTTTTAACGCCGTATCCGCCAAACCTTTACGCGCACCGTGGGTAGAGATAAAGTACTCCAGTACAGACAATCCCTCTTTAAAGTTAGACAAGATCGGGTTTTCAATGATCTCCCCGCCTGAACCTGATTTCTGAGGTTTCGCCATCAGACCCCTCATTCCGCAAAGCTGACGAATCTGCTCCTTAGAACCACGGGCACCTGAATCAAGCATCATATACACAGAGTTGAAACCCTGATTATCGTTCGACAACTGGTTCATAACGAACGAAGTCAAACGGTTATTGATACGGGTCCAGATATCGATGATCTGGTTGTAACGCTCGTTGTTGGTAATGAATCCCATATTATAGTTATTCCTTACCTCTTCCACCTCGGCAGATGCCTGCTGAAGCAGCGTATGTTTTTCAACCGGGATGTTTACATCCTGCAGGTTAAATGACAGACCTCCTCTGAAAGCCATCTGGAAACCAAGTTCCTTAATGTCATCCAGGAATCTTGAAGCACGTGCCATACCAGTGATCTTCACTACCTCACCAATAATATCCCTCAGAGATTTTTTGGTCAGCAGTTCATTGATATAACCCACCTCTTCAGGAACCATCTGGTTGAACAATACACGTCCTACCGTAGTTTCTGTTAATCTGTTTACAATATTTCCGGTCTCGTCCTTCACATTCACCTTTACTTTGATAAAGGCATGCAGGTCGATTTGTTTCTCATTATAAGCAATGATCACTTCTTCCGGAGAATAGAAAGAGAAATCCTGTCCTTTGACAACACGTCCTTCGTCAGTTCTGCGGCCTTTAGTAATGTAATAAAGACCCAAAACCATATCCTGAGATGGCACCGTAATCGGTGTACCGTTTGCAGGGTTCAGAATGTTGTGCGCAGCAAGCATCAATACCTGGGCTTCCAAAATAGCAGCATGACCCAAAGGTAAATGCACCGCCATCTGGTCACCGTCAAAATCCGCGTTGAAGGCCGTACACACCAATGGGTGCAACTGGATCGCTTTACCTTCCACCAATTTAGGCTGGAACGACTGGATACCCAGTCTGTGCAGCGTAGGTGCACGGTTTAGCAATACCGGGTGTCCTTTCAAAACGTTTTCCAGAATATCCCAAACCAGAGGATCTTTCCTGTCTACAATTTTCTTTGCAGATTTTACAGTTTTAACGATACCCCTTTCAATCATCTTACGGATGATAAACGGTTTGAACAGCTCAGCTGCCATATCTTTAGGTAAACCGCATTCGTGTAGTTTCAGATTCGGACCTACAACAATTACCGAACGTGCCGAATAATCCACACGTTTACCCAATAAGTTCTGACGGAAACGACCTTGTTTACCTTTCAGGATATCTGAAAGTGATTTCAGGGCACGGTTACCTTCAGTTTTAACTGCATTTACTTTACGTGAGTTATCAAATAAAGAGTCAACCGCTTCCTGCAGCATACGTTTTTCATTACGTAAGATTACTTCCGGAGCTTTGATCTCGATCAAACGTTTCAAACGGTTGTTACGGATAATTACACGACGGTACAAATCATTTAAGTCAGAAGTCGCAAAACGACCACCTTCCAATGGAACCAAAGGACGCAGTTCAGGAGGTATAACCGGAACGATCTTGATGATCATCCATTCCGGATTATTCTCGATACGTGACCTTGAACCACGGAAAGCTTCCACAACCTGAAGACGTTTTAAAGCCTCATTTTTACGTTGTTGTGAAGTCTCATTTGCAGCCTGGTGACGCAGGTTGTATGATAATGTATCCAGATCAATACGTTTCAGCAAATCCTCTAATGCCTCCGCACCCATTTTGGCTACGAATTTATTAGGATCTTTATCATCCAGGTATTGGTTCTCTTTAGGCAACTTGTCCAGGATGTCCAGGTACTCTTCCTCAGTAAGGAAGTCCATGTACTGAATACCTTCTTCAGACATTAATCCCGCCTGTATTACTACATAGCGTTCATAATAGATGATCAGGTCAAGCCTTTTGGTAGGCAGACCCAACAGGTAACCGATTTTATTTGGCAATGAACGGAAATACCAGATGTGCGCTACAGGAACCACCAGGTTGATGTGTCCCATACGCTCTCTGCGTACTTTCTTTTCAGTTACCTCAACACCGCAACGGTCACAAACAATACCTTTATAACGGATACGCTTGTATTTACCGCAGTGACATTCGTAATCTTTTACCGGACCAAAAATACGCTCGCAGAACAAACCATCACGTTCAGGTTTGTAAGTACGGTAATTAATGGTCTCAGGTTTCAACACCTCACCACTTGAGCGCTCCAAAATAGCCTCAGGCGACGCCAAACTAATGGTGATCGAGGTGAAATTGCTTTTTAATTTATTATCTTTTTTGTAAGACATAGCTCTTTTGTTTGAAAGTTGAAAAATTTAAAAAGTTGGAGTGCTCATAAGTACACTTAAAGGGCACTCCAACAAAATAACTTTCAACATTAGTCTAACGTAATATCTAAACCTAATCCGCGTAACTCATGTACCAGTACATTGAATGATTCCGGTACACCAGGAGTAGGCAAGTTTTCGCCTTTTACAATCGCTTCGTAAGTTTTAGCCCTGCCGATTACATCATCTGACTTCACAGTCAGGATCTCCTGCAGGATATTGGCAGCACCAAATGCTTCCAGTGCCCAAACCTCCATCTCACCAAAACGCTGACCACCGAACTGGGCTTTACCACCCAATGGCTGCTGCGTGATCAATGAATACGGTCCGATTGAACGCGCGTGCATCTTATCATCAACCATGTGTCCAAGTTTCAGCATATAGATGATACCTACTGTAGTCGGCTGGTCAAATTTCTCACCGGTCAATCCGTTGTTCAGATAAGTTCTTCCTGAAGCCGGCAAGCCAGCTTTAGCGATCCAGTCTTCCACTTCATTGTGCTTGGCACCATCAAAGATCGGAGTTGCGAATTTCACACCCAGTTCCTTACCGGCCCATGCCAGTACAGTTTCGTAGATCTGACCAAGGTTCATACGTGAAGGTACACCCAGCGGGTTCAGCACGATATCAACAGGAGTTCCGTCTTCTAAGAACGGCATATCCTCATCACGAACAATACGGGCTACAATACCCTTATTACCGTGACGGCCGGCCATCTTATCACCTACTTTCAGTTTACGTTTTTTAGCCACATACACTTTAGCCATTTGAACGATACCAGAAGGCAGCTCATCACCCACACTGATCGCAAACTTGTCACGTTTGTACGCACCAAGCTCTTCGTTTACACGAATACCATAGTTGTGAAGCAACAATTTGATCTGATCATTCTTGTCATCATCAGTAGTCCATTTATATGGATTAATGTGTGCATATTCCAGATCAGCCAGACTTTTCTGAGTAAATTTAGCTCCTTTAGGGAATAACAGTTCTTTATAAACGTTAAATACACCTTGTGAAGTTTTACCGTTTACGATCTGGAACAACTTGTCAACAAGCTCATTCTTCAGATTCATAACCGCAATCTCATATTTTTTGTCCAGCTTCTCTATAGCCGATTTTTCTTCAGCTTTAGTAGTTTTCTTAGCTCTTGAGAACAATTTGGTATCAATTACCACACCTTTAATCGACGGAGGTGTTTTCAATGATGCATCTTTCACATCACCAGCTTTATCTCCGAAGATCGCACGCAGTAATTTCTCCTCAGGTGAAGGATCAGATTCTCCTTTAGGAGTGATCTTACCAATCAGAATATCACCTTCCTTAACCTCAGCTCCGATACGGATGATACCGTTCTCATCAAGGTCTTTGGTCGCTTCCTCAGAAACGTTAGGGATATCCGGTGTCAGTTCTTCCTCACCACGTTTGGTATCACGCACTTCAAGCTCAAACTCTTCGATGTGCAGCGAAGTAAAGATATCTTCTCTGACAATACGCTCGTTGATCACGATCGCATCCTCAAAGTTATATCCCTGCCAAGGCATGAAAGCCACTTTTAAGTTTCTTCCCAGTGCCAGCTCGCCATTCTCCGTAGCATAACCTTCACAAAGTACCTGACCTTTTACCACCTTCTGACCTTTCTTAACGATCGGCTTCAGATTGATACAGGTATTCTGGTTGGTTTTCTTGAACTTGATCAGTTTATAAGTCTTGCTATCTCCTTCAAAAGAAACCAGACGATCGCCGTCGTTTCTAACGTATTTGATAGTGATCTCATTGGCATCTACATATTCTACCACACCATCACCTTCAGCATTGATTAGTGTTCTTGAATCGCGTGCTACGCGACCTTCCAAACCTGTACCAACAATAGGTGCCTCAGGACGCAACAAAGGCACGGCCTGACGTTGCATGTTTGATCCCATCAAAGCCCTGTTCGCATCATCATGCTCCAGGAAAGGAATCAGGGATGCAGCGATCGAGGTGATCTGGTTAGGCGCAATATCCATCAAATCCAGTTTCTCCGGCTCAATGATCGGGAAGTCACCCTCATAACGTGCTTTTACACGGTCAGTAGTGAAATTACCTTTATCATCATATTCCGCATTCGCCTGAGCAATGGTTTTGCCATCCTCATCTTCAGCAGACAAATAGATTACCGGCTCGTCCATTGAAACGATACCATTCTCTACCTTTTTATATGGAGTCTCAATGAAACCTAAATTATTGATCTTCGCGTGAACACAAAGAGACGAGATCAGACCAATGTTTGGTCCCTCCGGAGTCTCAATAGTACACAAGCGGCCATAGTGGGTATAGTGAACATCACGAACCTCAAAACCTGCACGCTCACGTGACAGACCACCCGGGCCTAAGGCTGACAAACGACGTTTGTGCGTAATTTCTGCCAAAGGATTTGTCTGGTCCATAAACTGCGACAACTGGTTGGTTCCAAAGAATGAATTGATCACCGACGATAAAGTACGTGCGTTGATCAGATCAGTTGGAGTAAACACCTCATTGTCACGGATGTTCATACGCTCACGGATGGTACGGGCCATACGCGCCAGACCAACACCAAACTGGGCGTACAACTGCTCTCCTACCGTACGAACACGACGGTTCGACAAGTGATCGATGTCATCCACCTCTTCTTTAGAGTTGATCAGTTTGATCAGGTATTTAACAATCGCAATGATGTCAGCTTTTGTCAATACCTTCACGTGATCAGGCGTATCCATTTTCAACTTACGGTTGATCCTGTAACGGCCTACATCACCAAGGTCATAACGTTTATCCGAGAAGAACAAACGCTCAATGATACCCCTTGCAGTTTCCTCATCAGGTGGTTCTGCGTTACGCAAAGCACGGTAGATGTTTTCAACAGCCTCTTTTTCAGAGTTCGAGGTATCTTTTTGTAAAGTATTATAGATAATCGTATAATCAGCCTGGCTTGCACCATCATCTTTAGACAAGATGATCGTTTTCACACCAGCATCAATGATCAAATCGATATGGTCGTCTTCTAAAACAGTATCCCTGTCCAAGATCACTTCGTTACGATCTATAGAAACTACCTCACCGGTATCTTCGTCTACAAAATCTTCAACCCATTTTCTCAGAACCCTTGCAGCAAGTTTACGTCCGATATATTTCTTCAAACCTGATTTGCTCACCTTCACCTCATCGGCAAGGTCAAACAACTCCAGAATGTCCTTATCAGAATCGTAACCAATAGCACGCAATAATGTAGTCACAGGGAATTTTTTCTTACGATCGATGTACGCATACATGACGTTGTTCACATCAGTTGCAAACTCAATCCAAGATCCTTTAAAAGGAATTACACGGGCCGAATAAAGCTTGGTACCGTTAGTGTGACGGCTCTGGCCGAAAAACACACCCGGAGACCTGTGCAATTGAGAAACAATTACACGCTCAGCGCCGTTAATAACAAATGTACCCTTAGGAGTCATATAAGGTATGGTTCCTAAATACACATCTTGAATGATGGTTTCAAAATCTTCGTGTTCAGCATCATTACAGGAAAGCTTAAGCTTTGCCTTTAACGGAACACTGTAGGTCAACCCACGGTCTATACACTCAGGTATATCATAACGCGGTGGATCAATAAAATAATCAAGGAACTCCAGAACAAAGATGTTCCTGGAATCAGTGATTGGGAAGTTTTCAGCGAACACCTTAAATAATCCCTCTGTATGACGGTTATCAGAAGTTGTCTCGATCTGAAAAAATTCTCTGAATGATTGCAACTGCACATCAAGAAAATCTGGGTAATCTATGATATGCTTACTACGTGCAAAATTTACTCTTTGGTCGACTTTATTTGCCAATGGACTAAAGTTAATTTACTTTAAGAATAAACTATTTGTTTGGTTCGCCGTTGAAACATTTCCATCAACCAAACAAGATGAAAACTTTATAAACAGGTATAGACTCCGACTATATAGTCGGAGTCTATGGTTAAAGTTATATTAAAATTAAGTGATTACTTAATTTCAACTACAGCTCCAGCTTCTTCTAATTGTTTTTTCAAAGCTTCAGCTTCGTCTTTAGCAACACCAGCTTTCAATTCTTTTGGTGCACCATCAACTAGATCTTTTGCTTCTTTCAAACCAAGGCCAGTTAAGTCTTTTACCAGTTTCACAACTGCTAATTTAGAACCACCAGCTTCTTTCAAAATTACATCAAAAGTAGTTTTTTCTTCAGCTGCAGGAGCAGCATCAGCAGCAGGGCCAGCAACAGCAACTGCAGCAGCAGCTGGTTCAATACCATACTCGTCTTTTAAGATTTGAGCTAATTCGTTAACTTCTTTAACTGTCAAGTTTACCAATTGCTCAGCAAACGCTTTTAAATCTGCCATTTTTATAGATTTTTAAAAATTTACGTATAAAATAATTATTTAATATGAACTTTTAAGGAGTCCTAACCTTCTCTTTCCTGAAGAGTTTTAACTAATCCCGCAATCGTGCTACCACCTGATTTCAATGCTGAAATCACATTTTTAGCTGGCGATTGTAACAAGCCTATAATATCTCCGATCAACTCTTCTCTTGATTTCAAGTTCACCAATGCATCTAAATGCTCATCACCAATATAAACTGATGAATCGATATAAGCTGCCTTAAGTTGTGGCTTATCAACACCTTTTCCTTTTCTCAACGCCTTGATCAGTTTCGCCGGAGCGTTACCAGTTGTGGAGAATAATAATGCTGACTGACCTTTAAGGGCTGCAAAAATCTCTGATGCATCACCTTCCAATCCTTCGATCGCTTTTCTGATCAAAGTATTTTTAGCTACCTGCATTTCGATTCCGCTTTCAAAACATTTGCGACGGATACTGTTTACTTTCTCAACAGATAAGCTTGATGTATCGGCAATATAAAAATTACCGAATTCCTGCATCTTCACTTGAAGAGCCGAAACGACTTCGTGTTTTTCTTCTCTGTTCATAATTAGATACCCGTTACTGATTTAGTTTCGATTGCAATTCCAGGACTCATTGTAGAAGACACGTGAATGCTTTTAAAATAAGTTCCTTTTGCAGCAGATGGTTTTAGCTTAGAAATTACCTGAAGTACTTCTAAAGCATTTTCATATATTTTTTCCGCCGGGAAAGATACTTTTCCTACCGAAGCATGAATGATACCTGTTTTGTCAACTTTAAAATCAATCTTACCGCCTTTTACATCAGTTACCGCTTTACCAACTTCGTTGGTTACAGTACCTGACTTAGGGTTTGGCATTAGGTTACGTGGACCCAAAACGCGGCCCAGTTTACCTACTTTTGCCATACAAGCAGGAGTAGTGATAATAATGTCAACATCAGTCCATCCACCTTCAATCTTAGCTACATATTCGTCTAAACCTACAAAATCTGCTCCTGCCGCTTTAGCCTCTTCCTCCTTATCAGGAGTACAAAGAACTAAAACACGTACAGTTTTACCTGTACCATGTGGTAAAGTTGCGATACCACGAACCATTTGGTTCGCTTTACGCGGATCTACACCCAAAGCTACATCGATATCAACCGATGCATCAAATTTGGTAGTAGTAATCTCTTTTACCAAAGCAGCCGCATCCTTTAAAGAATACGTTTTACCAGATTCTAGTTTAGCATGTGCCTTTTTTTGATTTTTTGTTAATTTAGCCACTGTTGTAAACTGTTATTTGTTAATTAATTAGTCCAGGGTGCGTCACCGCTAACGGTGATTCCCATACTGCGTGCTGTACCGGCAACCATACTCATTGCCGATTCGATAGTGAAAGCATTTAAATCAGTCATCTTATCTTCAGCAATTGACTTAACCTGATCCCAAGTCACCGAACCAACTTTTTTACGGTTGGGCTCAGCAGAACCGCTCTTTAATTTGGTAGCATCCAATAACTGAATAGCAACCGGAGGGGTTTTGATGATGAATTCGAAAGACTTGTCAGCATAAACAGTAATTACAACTGGTAATACTTTACCTGGCTTATCCTGGGTACGAGCATTGAATTGTTTGCAAAACTCCATGATGTTCACCCCTTTAGCACCTAACGCAGGTCCTACCGGTGGCGATGGATTTGCAGCTCCACCCTTGATCTGTAACTTAACAAGTGCACTGACTTCTTTTGCCATTTTCTGTTTTTGTTAATTTGTAATACTCAATGTTAAATGTTGGAAGCAATGTAACAATTAAGATTTTTATAATATTTCAAGCGGCCAGGATACAAGATATCCCGTCGCTATCTGCTATTTACTCTTTTTCGACCTGCATGTAATTAAGTTCCAGAGGAGTTTTTCTTCCAAAGATCTTAACCATCACTTTTAATTTTTTCTTCTCTTCGTTCACCTCTTCAATCACACCGGTGAAACCGTTAAACGGCCCATCCATTACCTTCACATTTTCACCTACATAGTAAGCAATGTTCATGGTCTCACTTTGCTGGCTCATTTCATCCACTTTGCCCAGGATACGGTTCACTTCTGCCTGACGCATAGGAACAGGATTTCCACCCTTATCACCTAAAAAGCCGATCACGCTATTAACATTTTTAATAACGTGTTCAAGTTCTCCATCTAAAATGGCTTCAATCAATACATATCCGGGATAGAAATTGCGTTCTTTAGCAATCTTTTTCCCATCTTTCATCTGGTAGTACTTCTCCATAGGGATCAGCACCTGAGGAACCAGATGTGTTACTCCTAAACGGCTAATCTCAGAATCGATATACTGCTTTACTTTCTTCTCTTTTCCGCTTACAGCCCTAACTACATACCATTTCAACTGATCGTTCATTTAGCTATATATTAATTAGAAAGTGATTTATAAAAAGTATCTAAAACGAAAGTAGATCCCTTATCCATTGCAAATACAACACATGCAATAATAAGTGAAGCTACCAAAACCAGTACCGCAGAGTTTTGTAAATCTCCCCAGGTCGGCCAGGTAACCTTCTGGGTCATTTCCTCATACGATTCTTTAAAAAATTGAACTACTTTAGCCATAATTAGTTTTTTGCACGGGAACAAGGATTCGAACCCTGATCAAAGGTTTTGGAGACCTCTATTCTACCATTGAACTATTCCCGTGTATTAGAAGCAAAGTACTTAAGCTATCAAAGCCCAAGTACTTTGCTTTTTTATTGTTTAACTTTTTCGATTCCCCGAAGGGGCTCTCAAAATTATTTTACAATTTCAGTTACCTGACCAGCTCCTACAGTTCTACCACCTTCACGGATAGCGAAACGAAGACCTTTTTCCATTGCGATTGCGTTGATCAATTTAACATTGATGGTAACGTTATCACCTGGCATAACCATTTCAGTTCCTTCAGCAAGTGAAATTTCACCAGTTACATCTGTAGTACGGAAATAGAATTGTGGACGGTATTTGTTGAAAAATGGAGTGTGACGACCACCTTCTGCTTTTGACAATACATAGATCTCAGCTTTGAAATCAGTGTGAGGAGTTACAGAACCTGGTTTGCAGATTACCATACCACGACGGATATCAGTTTTCTCAATACCACGCAGCAACAGACCTACGTTATCACCAGCTTCACCATAATCAAGGATCTTACGGAACATCTCAACACCTGTAACAGTAGATTTCAAGTTCTCAGCACCCATACCCAGGATCTCAACAGGATCACCAGAGTTGATTACACCACGCTCGATACGACCAGTTGCAACAGTACCACGACCAGTGATCGAGAATACGTCCTCAACAGGCATCAGGAATGGAAGCTCAGTCAAACGTGGAGGAATTGGAATGTAGCTATCTACAGCATCCATCAATTCCATAATTTTTGGAACCCATTTTGCATCTCCGTTCAATCCACCAAGAGCTGAACCTTGAATAACAGGAATATCGTCACCAGGGAATTCATAGAAAGATAACAATTCACGAATTTCCATTTCAACAAGTTCTAACAACTCAGGATCATCAACCATATCCACTTTGTTCATGAATACAACCAATGAAGGTACACCTACCTGACGAGCCAATAGAATGTGCTCACGAGTTTGTGGCATCGGACCATCTGTAGCAGCTACAACGATGATAGCTCCATCCATTTGCGCAGCACCAGTAACCATGTTTTTCACATAATCCGCGTGACCAGGACAGTCAACGTGAGCATAGTGACGGTTAGCAGTTGAATACTCAACGTGTGCTGTATTGATAGTGATACCTCTTTCTTTTTCCTCTGGAGCAGAGTCAATTGAATCAAATGAACGCGCCTCAGATAAACCAGCATCAGATAACACTTTAGTGATAGCTGCTGTTAAGGTTGTTTTACCGTGGTCAACGTGACCGATTGTGCCGATGTTTAAGTGCGGCTTGCTGCGGTCAAACTTTTCTTTTGCCATGTTTTTATACTTATTAGTAGGTTAACTTTTTATTTTTAATTTATTGTTTTGATACAATTCAATACAAAAAACCTTGTTCTCTCTGTTTCTAATCAGATTTAACAAAGCATCTTATTCTTTTTTGAGCCAAAGATGGGACTTGAACCCACGACCTCTTCCTTACCAAGGAAGTGCTCTACCGCTGAGCTACTTCGGCTTTAATCTCAGCATGCAATCCAATTGCCCACCTTGTTCCAATATGAGCGGAAGACGAGGTTCGAACTCGCGACCTATAGCTTGGAAGGCTATCGCTCTACCAACTGAGCTACTTCCGCTTCTTTTATTGTGGGGAGAGAAGGATTCGAACCTTCGAAGTCTTGCGACAACAGAGTTACAGTCTGTCCCATTTGGCCACTCTGGTATCTCCCCAAAAAAAGAGCCTCCTATCGGGATCGAACCAATGACCTACTGATTACAAGTCAGTTGCTCTACCAGCTGAGCTAAGGAGGCTTATATAACAGTTTGCTTAAACAAAGCAAGCTATTTTATAATATTAATCTTTCATAGAACTTTCCATTTCACTTCCTGCACAAACGCCCTCTCTGAAATGGAATGCAAATCTACAAGAATTATGTTTCTACACAAAATTATTTTCAAAAAAAAATTGGCGGGAACGACGCCGCCAATTCTTTATTAAAAACCAGTGAAATATCTGCTTAATAATCAGACACTTCATCCGTACTTAAAATCGCTTTGTGTTCACTCAGCTTTATTCTTGTCTTGTCTTTATGCTTCGTAATTTGCTTCCTTAAGGATTCTATAGCCAAATCTGTCGCCTCTTCAAACGTTTTACACTGCTCTTTTGCAAACAGGGTCCCCCCAGGTACAATCAGTTTAACCTCACTGATCTTATTCGCCTCATCATCTACATTCTCTAACTTCAAATAAACCTCCCCGCTAATGATCTGGTCAAAAAACTGATCTAACTTATCTACTTTTTTCTGGATGAAATCTAACAACTTGTGGTCCGCAGTGAAATGGATCGATTGAACTGTGATTTTCATATTTTCCTCCTTTTTTATGCCTTTGGATGGGCTTGTTTATATATTGATTTTAATCGTTCTATTGAATTGTGTGTGTAAACCTGTGTCGCCGCAAGGCTGGCATGCCCCAGCAGCTCCTTAATAGCATTCAGATCCGCGCCCCTGTTCAGCAGGCTGGTCGCATAAGAATGGCGCAATACATGCGGGCTTCTTTTGTCCTGTGTGGAAATGTAAGTCAAATAACGCTGTACTATTTTATAAATAAGGCCGGAGTAGGCATCGGCTCCTTTATTGGTAACGAATAAGCGTCCGCTTTTGTTATTAAATTTTTGAAATGATTTTAGCTCAAGGTATGTTTTCATCTGAGCCACAAGGGGTTTGTTTACCGGAATGATCCGCTCTTTATTTCTTTTACCGGTCACCCGGATACTCAATTCATAAAAATCTATATCCGATTCCTTCAAAGACAGCAGTTCTGCCAGCCGCATTCCTGTGCCGAACAAGGCTTCTATCACCAGTTTATCCCGTACAGAAGCAAAGCTGTCATCAAAAAAATCTCCTGAATCAAGCAGTTCATCGAGCTTGTGGTCTTCTACAAAAACAGGGATGCGCTTAGGGATTTTAGGCGCTTTCACCAGGGCCATCGGGCCGGAGGCCAGCTGCCCCTGTTTTACCAGATACTTAAAGAAACTTCTTAAAGTGGACAATTTCCTGTTCACTGAACTTTCGGAGACTCCGCTGTCCATCAGCATGACAATAAAGTCTCTGACATGAACAGGAGCTGCAGCAGCAAGGTCAAGCTCAAAAGTTTTGAGCATAAACTCTCCAAACTGAACCAGGTCGGTTTTATAAGACTGAATGGTGTGAGATGAATAGCGCTTCTCGTGTTGGAGATAGGTTAAAAATTGATCAACAGGCATAGAAACTTTTGTATTGCTCGGTAAGTGAATATACGAAACAATAATTTAACAATGCCTTTTTTTTGTCATAAAAAAAGCGTGGCGGAAAATTTTCCACCACGCCTTTATATCATCGAAACTGCAGGAACTAGATCGTTCCTTCCAGTTGCATATTTTGCTTGTAAATTGCGTGTTTTACCAGTGTACGACGTGCAACAGATTTTTTCTCGTATGCCTGACGACTACGTAGTTCTCTCAACACACCTGTTTTCTCAAATTTCTTTTTGAAACGCTTCAAAGCTTTATCTAATGATTCGCCGTCTTTAATATTAATAATGATCATAACGTAAAAATACCTCCTCTCGTTGTTTTTAAGGACTGCAAAGATACACCTT
>Ga0190282_1058_pt1 | contig 51986 bp, 44 predicted proteins | sample ZER3_100Endo_I3_FD_131024 | JGI IMG/M metagenome (GOLD analysis project Ga0190282, IMG submission 131024) | Enriched cells of freshwater protists from Biology Centre CAS, Ceske Budejovice, Czech Republic - ZER3_100Endo_I3 | ecosystem: Environmental > Aquatic > Freshwater > Unclassified ...
ATCTCAAGTAATGAAAAAGGCTGTCTATAGACAGCCTTTTATAAGAATAATAAATATTTACTTGTGAACTTTTGAGTGATGTTTTTAAAAGTTCTTATTTTGTAATAGCATTTTATCTTATGATAAAAAATCTTTAAACCACAATCCAGAATTTTTGATGGTTCTTTTTTGTGTTTCAAAATCGACATGTATTAACCCGAAGCGAGCATTGTAGCCTTCGGCCCATTCAAAATTATCTGTTAATGTCCATACAAAATAGCCATCGACATTTAAACCATCGTTTTTAGCCTTTAAAATCTGTTCTAAATGATCCTGAATGTAATGTGTGCGTTTTATGTCATGAACTTTTCCGTTTTTTATAGTATCAGGGAAAGCGGCGCCATTTTCAGTAATAATTATTTTTCGAATTCCATCGTATTGATTAAATTTTTTAAGAACATGATACAATGCTGGCGGGTAAACTTCCCATCCCATATCAGTTGAAATTACATTCCTTTTTTCAGCGCTCATCAATTCAGCGCCAATGTAAGGAGTAAGTATGGAGGATTTTACAACTTCTCTTGTATAGCATTGCAAGCCAATAAAATCGAAATCGAAATCAAGATTATTTAAATCGTCTTCTAAAATGTAATTGTTAAGTTTTTTAAGAACAGGAAGATCTTTTTGTGGATAACCCAATCCTAAAATTGGTTCTATAAAAGTTCTATTTAAAAGAGTATCAACACGTTTTGCAGCTTCGATATCTTTTGCGTTTTCTGTTGCAGGTTCAATATGTGTACATGAAAATGTTGTTCCGATATTGGCATTAGGAATCTGTTCTCTAATTATTTTGGCTCAAGCAGCAGTTGCGAGCGTAACATGATGCATCGCTTTTAGATAATTGGTGATTCCTTTTTTGCCTGGTGCGTGAATTCCTAAAAAATAACCTGCTCCAGTAAAAACAGAAGGCTCGTTGATTACCATCCAGTTTTTGACGCGATCACCAAAGTACTTTATACAGACTTCAACATAATCTTTAAACCAAGAAACAGATTCTCTGTTTGTCCAGCCTCCTTTTACTTCGAGGTGGTGAGGTAAATCCCAGTGATAAATTGTTATCCAAGGTTCTATTCCAGAAGCAAGTAGCGAGTCTATGATTTTATTGTAATAATCAATTCCTGCTTGGTTGATAGGATGAACTCCAGTTGGCATAATTCGAGGCCAGCTGATGGAAAATCTAAAATTAGGAATATTTAGCTCTTTAATTAAGTTAATATCGTCCTGATAGTAGTTGTAGAAATCGCAGGCAGTTATGGCATGATGGCCGTTTTTTATTTTTCCTTTTTGAGAAGTAAAAACATCCCATATAGAAGAACCTTTTCCATCAGAATCATGTGCACCTTCAATTTGGAAAGCTGCGGTTGAAACACCCCACAAGAAATCTTCACCAAATTGGTTTTTATTCAGAAATGAGCTTTCGACTTTATTCATTCAATCGTATTTTCCTTTGTAATTAAGCTATTTATTAATGTAAAAAGGATGATTGCATTGCTCTTAAGAAAAGCCATTCTTTGAAAGATACTAGAAAATTTAGATTAAAGAATTTCATAACTATTAGTTTTATATCAAATTAAGAAAACTAATGTGAATTTATTGTAAAGTGATTATTATCAAATGTTTAAAAATTAAAATGGAAGGGTTTTAGTCTTCCCATCCGCATAAAGTTAAACCATAACTTTGAGCTTCTTTGAGAGTTGTTTTTGTGATTCCATGACTGCATGAGCTTAAGCCTCGACAATTTTCATTATAATGATATTTCTTTGCTCCTCTTGGTCCGCAAATAAAAATGTTATTTTCTGGTGAACTAAAAGATGTACAGAAAACGAATACTACGAGTAAAGTATATTTCATTGGTTTATTTTTATTTGACAATTAGACTGTATTCGTTTCCTATTTTATCGGTAGCTTTTAGTTTTCCATAAGAAACCCATTCTGTAGTGATTTCTAGTTCTGGAATACTATCTGTTATTAAAATTCCAGCACCATATTTTCCTTCTGTATTAATGTTTCCAAAAACAGAATCACCTTTTATGTTTACTCCTTTAACATGATAGTTGTACTTATAATGTCCGGGATGTCCTGTTCTGTATTCGTACTTATATGTAGAATTTACATGATATGTTTTAGCTTCTTCTGCAGTAATAGTTTTACGATCGTCTGGTGTGACGACACTTTTGTAAAACGAATTTACTTGTGATAGTGGCGGTGGAGCATCGGTTTTTTTGCAAGAAAATATAAAAAGTAATAAAAATAGAAGAGAGTAATTTTTTTGCATAGGCATTTCGGTTTAGAGTTAAAAGCTTTTATGATTTAGTTGTGATAAATCTAATTAGAATTAAATTCTTTTGAATAAGTACTTATACTGGATTTAGTTCTGTTTAGTAAGGAGCTACGTTTTCTAATCGTTCTTTTTGACATTGATAGATACCATCAATCCTAGGAATGGTAATTTAACTTCGGTTTTATTGAAAATTCATAATGTTAGAGGATTTTAAAAAGAAGTTTTCTTAGAATTGGACTTAAATGGAAAAAAGAGGACAATGAAGTTCCTCTTTAATATGTAATATTTTTTAAATAAAGTCTTTAATGATTTTATCCATGTTAGAAGGGAGGTCAGCATTTTTAATTTCGAAATGTTTTACTTTCATTTCAGAAAGCCATTTAGTCCAATAAGCTTTTATAATTTTTTCTTCAAATGGATTGTTCTTGCTTGGATTTATTCCTAAAACTAAGACTTCAAGATTAGATAAATTGGCATCAATTTTAATGAAACCAAAATTTTCTTTGTCAAATTTTTTCTGCCAATCATTCTTATTTAGTCCATTTTGTTTAATTAATTGTGGCGTTAAGTAACTGGATAAATTTCCATCTTTAATTTGTGTTCCATCATAAAACATATATCCATCAGTTAAAATAATTAAGATGTTTCTAAAATCCTTTTCAATACATTGATCTTGTACTTTACTGTCAAAGAAATTCCAAATATCTGAACCAATGTATTTATCATCTCTGATTGCAGACTCATAAATTGTTGCTGTATTTGAAGAATAAGTACTATTAATAGAATTAAGGAATTTTTTTGAAGCGTTGTTTTTATCTACAGAAATTTTCAATTGCTTTGAAATAGAATTAATTTCAGGATTTTCAGGTTCGGGATTAAAGAATAATTGCATTCTGTCATCAATTTGCCTCAGTCTTTTTGATTTTAAATGCTCTGTAAAAGCTTCAGAAACCGATTTTATATATCCTAAATCTCTTTGGTATATTTCCATAGTAGGATTTGGATTTTTTTGGAGGCTTATTCGATCTGATAAATCAACAAGAATGCTGATGTTATAATTTTCTGAAACCGAATTTTTACGTGTCGTTTCTTTTTCTTGATTCTTGGTTTCCTCTTTACAAGAAAAAAATAAAATTAATAATAAAGAAAGTGAAATTTTGAGTAAAGTATTTTTCATAATGTTAGTTTTTAAAATACACTAGATGTTGAAAATCAGGATCAATTAAATTTAATCTTCCGAGATGTTCTTCAGATAAATTTTCGCAGTTTTCCAATAGTTCAACTTTCTCTTTATGAGGTAAGGCAATTTCTGTATTGATTGCCTGAAACCATCCTTCTTTGTATTGATGATGATAATGCAGATATTCTTTTATAGGAAAAACAAAGCCATCGATTTTCAGCTGAAGTTCAGATATTTTACCGTTTATAGTGACAATTTGTTCTTTAAAACCATTAATCTTGTTTATGTAATCAGCTTTAAGTTTTTCTAGGTTTAATAAATTTTCTTTCTTGCCTCTTATAAAAGCTCTGATTTTATCAATGTTTTCAAATTCTTTCATTACAAAATCAAATACAAGCCCCCATATAATATAAACAACAAAGCCTGCAAAAATAATCATCCAGAATTCTGGCTCTCCCAACGCAATGTTTAGATTGTATGGAGATGATTCGGTTGTTTTATTAAACTCGTATATTTTTTTCTCAATGATATAAGCCAAAAGAGAATCAAATAAGAAAGTTATTGCAAAAAGAGCTGCGAGTCTGAAAATGTTTTTTATTCCTTTTCCTTTTTGAACCATGTGAATTACATAACCTAATCCCATAAAAACAAACGGAATTGTTACAACCAAAACTCCTTCAAGCCAACTTGCTTTAAAAGCATTTGTAAATGCGTCGGCATCGAAAATTGCTGCTGTTAAACTGTCATTTGAAAATTCCTTGAAAAAAGCAGAATAAGAAGCCGAAATGTAGAAAACCAAAACATATAATGTAATTGGAAGCAAAAGAATTAAACCAATGTAAAATTGAGCTTTAAGGCCTTTTCCTTCTTCAATTCCGTATTTATCAGGATTCCGTTTTACCTCGATAATTTCGTTTTTAATCTGATCGATATTTTCATTGATATCCTGCTCTTTTTTTTCAAAAATACCAATTGCGGCTTCAGATTTTTTGAGCTCGGTTCTATTTTTTTCCTGTTCTTCGCGATACGGTTGTTTTAGCCTGTCTTGTTCCATTTTTTGTTTGCGGCATTGATCTTCAAAACTCATATATAAATTTTGGAGACACGCTTTTAAAACAATCGGTTTCCCAGTAGCTTTAACTGATGCAGCAAAACCGCTCTGGTAATAAGTAATTCTAATTTGTTCTCTGTCTTCTTCATTTTCTTCTAAAATTTTAAAAGAAGAATCTTCAGATTTTTTTAAACTAAATAATTGTGTTAGTGGTTTCATAACTTAAGCGTTTAGTTGACTAATAATTTCTTCTTTTCCAATGTTTTTCTGTACACAATCAATAAGATAGTCAGATAAATCATTGATGTTTTCTTCGATAAAATCAAATTTTCTACAATACTTTCGTAGCATATTTAATTCGTCATCAGTAATTTTTCCATCTGCCCAAATAATTCTGGTAAGATCATACAGATATTCAATTTTTGTATTTAAGGCTTCTGGGGCTATAAATTCGGTATTGACAGGGTTTAGAAAAAGTTTGTCAAGTTCTTCTTTTGGAATTCCTCTTTCGTCTGCAAAATGATATAGCATTTGAAGCTCTAATACATTAAATTGATCATCAGATAATGCCATTTGATATAGTCTCAAAAAGTGACTTTTTAGTTCTAGTGTTATCATAGATAGTTTTGGTTTAGTTAATTAGTCTATCAGAGATTTCTTCTCTATTAATTATGAGTTGAGAAGGAAGAATCATTTGAATTTTGTTATTTATTGGATTTTTAAAAATTGAAAAATTTCCTCGACAGTTTTTATATCTAAAGTGAAATGCTTTTAAGCCTTTTATCAATCCTTCTTTTTGAGTTGTTTCAAAAACATAATGTGAGCAAGATTTTTTAAAAATGCATTTTCTTCTTTTAGATTGAGGTATAAGAATCCAATAGCATCTAATAATTAATAAAAGAATAAGTTTCATTTTATTTTTGAAAAACAACCATTTGACTATTTGTTGTGTAGCCTGGTCTGCCTCCAATTCCAAAGCACCCATTATCTGGATGAACGAATGTTGATACGCTTTCTAAACGCACATATTCCCATCCTTGATTTGTGAAATTTTTTATTAAACTTTCGAGTTGCTCGGCAACGTGATTTGAAGTTCCTTTTTTGGGATCGATTGAAGCTACGAATGGTACTACTTTGTATTCCATGATTTTTTGATTTTAATTAATATTAAATTGATTTGTATTTCAAAAGTAAAACCAATCAAAATCAGTATTTTACGGAAATCCATAATCGCTAAGATTTAGATTTTAGAAATAAAAAAAACTCCCGAAGGAGCTTTAAAAATGAAGTAATAAGAATTTAAATAATCCCCATATCTTTTGTTATAGAAACTAGATGAATCGTATTATTAGCCTTGAAAAAATCTTTTAGTTTTGCTAATCTTTTTTCCATGGCACTTTTACTATTTGGTTTTGTATCGCTGTTTTTAAAAATTTCAATAATTTCATCTTGAGATGTACCAGCAGACAAATATTTTAGAATTTTAATATCAACATCATCTATTTCATAATTCCCTTTTTCTTGAAGTGCAGAAGCTACTTCTGGAGAAATAAAATTTTTATCAGAAGTCGAAATTAATGTAATGGCTTTTTTGAGGTCTTCTATACTGTTTCTGCCTTTTAAAACAAAAGCATTAATTTCAGAATTGTCAAAAAGTGATTTTATGCGAACATTTTTATCTTCAATAGAATAAGCAATAATTTTAATATCAGGCTGAAGTTCACGAACTTTCTGAATTAGCTCATCTCCACTGCCAATTTTTACTTCACGATGGTCTTTTTTAAAGGAAAGATCACTAATCAATAGATCATATGGTTCATTATCCTGAATGGCTTTTCTTATTTTTAGAAAGGCATCATCACAATATTTTGCGTGTTGAAAATTGACAATGTCAAAATCATTTAAAGTTTGTTTTACGGCTAAATTGAATTCTTCGAAATCCTCGGCAATAATTACTTTTTTAAACATAGGCTTTTATTTAGGCATTGTTATTTTTACTTTAAAACCTTTATCAGGTTCAGTATCAAAAGTAATAGTTCCTTTCAAGGACAAAATACGGTTTTCCATATTTTGCAAACCATTTTTTATAATTTTTGATTTTTCACAGCCTTTACCAATATCGCTGTAATCAATAAATAGAAAATTTGAGTTTGAATTAAATTTTATTGATACTACAGAAGCGTCACTATGTTTTTTCATATTAACCATTAATTCATGCAAAACTCTTTGAATGGCAATTTTTTTCAAATCTTCGACGGAATCCCAATTTACTTTATCAACGCCATTAATGATAATGTTTGTTTGACTGCTATTATAAGTTGAAAGCATTTCTTTTAAATTGCTCGGATAATTTGTGCCGGTATCGATATCATTATTTTCTCGAGAAATTCCTCGAACTCTCGAATAAATATTATCTAATTTTTGAATTAAATTTTCTTTCGTGCTTTCATTTTCTAATGACTGGGTTTGTGTAAAAGTAATGGTGTTGAAAACGTCATTTGCCAACTCATCATGAATGTCTTTGGCAATTCTGGTTTCAGTGTCATAAGCTGTTTTTAGTTTTTCAATTCGATTTCGGTTTTGATAGAACTTTCTCAAATAAAGCAATAATAGAAAAAGAGATACAAAACCAATTAGGAAAAAGATTTTTTGATATTGTGCTTTTTGAAGTGCAAGTAAATTTTCAGCTTTTTCTAGGCGAAGTTTCTGGTTTTCGTCTTTTTCTTTTTTAGAATCATATTTTATTTTGGCAAATTTATTTTTAAAATTGTTTCTAACTTTTATAATGCTGTCATTTAAAGAAACATACCTTTTTCCATATTTGACATCAGATCCATTAGAAATAAGAAACGATAATGCTCTCAAACGTTCATCAATACTATTAAGTTGGGTAGCAATTTCGTAAGCTTTTTTTGCTTTTTCATTTGATTTTTGAATATCAGTTTGAGAATAAAATTCTGCGAGATGAAGATAGCTTTCTATACTTCCATACACATCTTCATTTTTTTTTCTTAATTCCAGGCTCTCATTCATTAGTTGAAGCCCTTTTTCATTTGAGCCTTTTTTATAATAAGCAAATCCAAGATTGTCAATTACTCTTGCCTTACTTTTTATAAAATTATCGAATGCTTTTGTTTCTAAAATTCCTTCTAGAATTATAATCGCTTTATCATATTTTTTCTGTTTAATATAGACAACAGCAATATTGTTTAGAGGAGATTGTTTATCGATTTTATTTGGTGTAACTTTTATAGCCTGATTATAGTAAAAAATGGCATCATCATAAATGGAAAGTTCTTTATCGGCAATTCCAAAGGAATTGTTTATTGCAGACTTATAGCTATTGTTAATTTTTGAATAAGGGAGTGCGTCTGTTAAGGTTTCTTTACTCCCATAATAATCACCATTTATTTGTTGGATGTTTGCCATCCGAATTAAATTGTAGACAATATTTGTGCTGTCTTTAGAAAATTCAAAAGCAATTTTTGATTTATTAAAAAGGTAAAAAGCATTGTTGTAGTTGCTCTTCAAGAATTGATCTGTCGCTTTTTCTTGTAGAAGTTTTGCTTCTTTTTTTGTTTCATCACCTTTGATTAATACGTTTGTTTTCTCCTCACAGGAAATGAAAAGAAGAAAGATAAGAATATAAAAAAACGGGGATCGTAGCATAAATCGTACTTTCCCCGAATTTAGTAATTTATTGAAAGCAACAAATTTTATTTGTTACTTTTTTGGTGGAGTAATATTAGTTTGATCATCCCCAGGACCAGGATCAGGCTCGCTTGCTTGTCCTTCTGTAGGAACTTCTTTTTTTACTTCAGTTTTTTGTTCCGCAGATTCTAATTCGTCAGCTGAGCAAGAGAATAAACTAATTGATAACAGCGCGCACGCTCCCCATAAATATAATGTTTTCATTTTTTTAAAATTTAAAAGTTAAACAGAGGGGTATTGCTGACTGGATTCTTTCCAGGTTGGTTAATGAATGGCAATACCAAATTTTGTTTGGGAAGTGAAGTGCGTAGAACAGTAAGATTTTCATCTATACTTCCCGGAATAAAATCCGTCTTACGGTTTTCCGCACTTGGTACATGAACTAGTTTTGTACATTTGCTTTTGACCTGCAGATCAAAGCGATAACTAATTTTGTTGAGGCAAAGTAACAACCGTTTTGAGCCTGAATTGATACGGATTTCCGGGATATCCTGATTCTCCGATTATGTCCGATAAAAACTTGAAAAAACCTATAATAAATCCTGAAAATCCTAATAGCTTATGAAAAAAATTACTCAAGATGATATTCAAAGCCACTATAAAGAAGCGATTCGAGAGAAATATAGAGTTGAAAAAAATGAAGGAAAATATTCTAATTACCTAAGCAATCCTTCGCAAGCAGTTTTAAGAGATTTATGCTGGGAAATTTTCAACTCAGAACCTAAAGTCGATGATATTGCGATATATCGAAACTTTTTTAGGGCTGACTTTATTCCTAAAGAAGTAGATACTTCACAACAATACACAGATAAGTTTAAAAAGGTAGGTGCTTTTTTTAAAGCGGAAAGAGAAACAGCTAAGATAAGTACGGTTGAATTAGCTGCAATTTTAGTAGATTTTCAACCAAGACCATTTAATAAGTTTAGAAGAGAAATTGATCCAGAAAATCAGAAATTAATAGATGAGTTAAGAGATACTGAACATCATAAGAGTGATTTTTTTTCTGATGCTTTAATTGACGAGGCAGTAAATGAAAATTTTCCTGATTTAAAAAATGAAGAATCTGAGAAAGATAAAAATGAGGAAGTAGATCAAGATGAAGCTGAAGAAATAGAACAAGATGAAAATCAGAGTTGGGAAACAATTCCGACAGGTATAGTAGATGTTTCACCTCCTGCTAAGGGAGGTGGAAATGATGTGGGTAAATCTGGAATTAATAGATATTTAGTAATTGCAGCTTTTCTTGCAGCATTAAGTTTTATCATTTATTCAAACATTTCAAAAAAAGATTGCATGCAATGGACGAATGATCATTATGAAAAAATAAATAAATCAGATGAAGGCTATTGTGATACTTATTATGATGCTAGATATTTCAATTTGAAAAAGATCACAGTATGCGATACAACCAAATTTTTTGATGATAAAGGTGCAGCAAAAGTGTTCTATATTAAAATTGGAAATTCTATAGAATGCTACAATCAATTTGCTCCTTATCCAGAAAATACGCAAAGATTCTTAAAGCCAATTACACAGCGTATGATCGATAAGTATTTATCAAATAGACCAAAATGTAAATAAGTTATTAAAAACCAAAACCAGCCTAAAATGCGATTTATGTAAGATTATCCTAAAATCATGGAATTATTTGTAAGTATATACTTTTAATTTAGCATTATTAAATTAAATTAATAAAAAACAAATCAACATGAAAAATAAAAGTATATTATTCGTATTAGCCTTAAGCGCGGGAATGTTCGTAACCTCTTGTAGTAACGACGATAATGAAGGAGAAACAATAGTTCCAATCCAAGGGAAGTATAACTTAAGCCAAACTGGAACAATTGTTAATGGGCAGGAAGTATTAATTGATGCACCAGAAAATGCCGCAGGATGTAACAGAGACTATTTAGATTTAAGATTAAGTAATGCAGCAGTTATTGGTGATTATAGCGGTACTGACTGTTCTTTGACAGAGACTACAGGTACTTACGTAAGATCTCATAACGATTTGACTATCACTGTTGGAAATATTAGTTCAACAAGTGACATCATGAACCTTACTAATAAAGAACTAAAAATTAAAGACAAAACAACTGGTGTAATTACTGTTTATACTAGATAAAAAAAATGTTTTGAGATAATTTCAAATTCGTTTTGAAATGGAAAACGGAAACTCCAATTAAGAAGTTTCCGTTTTTTTATTATTTCAAATTTTGAAAATTTTTAATTTACAGGAATATAAATATCGAAAGAAGCTCCTTCGTTGTGAATGCCTGAAGCGGTAATGATTCCGTTATGATTTTCTACAATTTTCTTTACAATTGCCAATCCGATTCCAGTTCCGTTGTAGCGATCTCTGCCGTGGAGACGCTGAAAAACTTCAAATATTTTTTTGTTGTATTGCGCCTCAAAACCAATTCCGTTGTCTGAAACTTTGATGTGGCAATATTTTTTAGCTGGAATCAGTTTTTCTTCTGCTAAATCTTCGCCCAAATTAATTTCACTAGCAATTTTAATTACAATAGGAATTTCGGGATTCGAAAATTTCAATGAATTACTGATCAAATTGTATAGTAATTGCTTGAACTGAAACGGAATAATATCAACTTCAGAAGTCTGTCCGATTTCAATTACAGCACTTTTTTGTTCTAATTCTTCGGTTAAATCTTCTTTTACTTCTTTAATAATTTGGCTAAGATCTGTTTTTATAAAAATTCGTTCTTGACTATTTGTTCTCGAATACGCCAATAAATCATTTATTAAAGTCTGCATTCGCTGTGCAGCATTCTGCATTCGTTTAAATTTATCTTTTCCGTTTTCTGATAAACTTTCGGATTCTTTTTCGATAATCTGCGAAGCAAAAGTTTGTATTTTTCGAAGAGGTTCCTGCAAATCATGACTCGAAATATAAGCAAATGACTGAAGTTCCTTGTTCATTTCTTCCAGTTCATTATTTTTCTGCTCCAGTTCGAGTGCATTCATTTTTAATTTATCATCGGCTTTTTTTCTTTCAGTTAAATCGTGCGTTACTTTAGAAAAACCAATAATATCACCTTTTTTATTATGAACGGCCGTAATAACAACGCTTGCCCAAAACAAACTTCCGTTTTTACGCGAACGCCAACCTTCATGAATAACTTTTCCTTTTTCTCTTGCAAGCTCCAAAAGTTTTTCAGGCAATTTTGCTTTTTGATCTTCTTCGGTATAAAAAACAGCAAAATATTTTCCGATGATTTCTTCTGCTTTATATCCTTTGATTTTTTCAGCTCCAACATTCCAATTCTCTACAATACCTTTTGAATTTAAGTATAGAATGGAATATTCTTGAACTTCTTCGACCATTAAATGATAACGTTCTTCACTTTTTCGAAGCGATTCATTAATTTGAATTAATTCTCTAGTTCTGGCTGTAACTTGTTGTTCCAGTTCGTGCGTAAAGGCTTTTTCTGTATGAATATCGGTAAAAGCACCAACCCATTTTATAATTTTATTATCAAGTCCGAAAACAGGTTCGCCAATAACCGTGTGCCATCTATAAGAACCGTCTTTCCTATGCATTCTCACATCACAACGATACATTTCGCCTGTTTTAAGTGCGTGTTGCCATACTTTTACATTTTCTTCAAAATCATCTGGATGAATCATTTTTTGCCATGAACCTTCAATTCCTGGTTCAACACCAGTATATTCGAGCCATTTCCCTGAGGTGAAAAGTGAATTTCCTTCTGCATCAGTTTCCCAAATTAATTGCGGAATACTTTCTGTAAGTGAACGGAATCTTTTTTCACTTTCTTCGATTTTTTTTCTGGCTTCGACTTTTTCTGTAACATCAATAAGCGTCATTCTGATTCCAGAAATCGAATTATCGCTTTCGCGAAGTGGTGCAAATTCAAAATCTACATAAAATTGATTGCCTAACTTTTCATTTTTAATATAAAGCAAAGACTCAGATTCAGCATAGACATTTCCAGATTCGTAAACTTTTTTTAGTAAATGTGCATATTTCTGACTTTTGAGTTCTGGGAATATTTCTAATATTTTTTTTCCTTGAACTTCACTTTCTTCTTTTTTCCAAATATTACTTAAGAGCACAAAATTGGCCATTTCGATCACAAAATCATTTCCGCGCAAAATGGCTTTTGGAACAGGCGACTGCATAATAAGATTTCGCAGTTTCTTTTCGCTTTCTTCTATTTTCTGCTGATATTCTTTTTCTTCGGTAATGTCGCGAATCGTTCCGATTAGTTTTTCAGGTTGATTATTTTCATCATAGAAAACTTTTCCTTTTGCTTCAACCCAATGAATCGATTGGTCTTTCCAAATTACACGAACTTCATAATTTAGTAAGCCTGATTTTAGAGCTTCTTTAAAACCTTTATCTCTAGCATTTGCATCATCGGGATGAAGATGTGTTAATAATTCCTGATGAGTTAATGATTTATCATTGGTGTAACCGCGAATAATTTCCAAATATCTATCAGAATAGGTAAAATCTTTATTTTTAACATTCAATTCCCAAGTTCCCAATTCGCTGGCCTCGACCACAATTTTAAGGCGGTCTTCGTTGAGTTCGATTTTTTTTCTGGCTTCAACTTTTTCGCTTACTTCGGTAACTGTAACCAAAATTCCTGAGATTGTTCCATCTTCTTCTTTTAGAGGATGATAAAGAAAGTCAAAATACGAAGTTTTCATTTCTCCAAATCGATTAATTGGTACAGGAACCTCATATCCATTAAAAGGGATTCCAGTTCGTAAAACTCCGTCTAATAATTCGCTAACGGTTTCTTTTACTTCAGGAAGAGAATCATACAATGGTCTTCCAACAAAATTTTCTTCTGTTCGGTCAACAAGTTTAAGATAAGCTTCATTGGCCATTTCTGCCACATATTCGGGACCACGCAAAATTGTAATACCAACAGGAGCTTGCCTTACGGTATTACGGAAACGTTTATCGCTTTCTTCAATTTTTTGTTTGGCTAAATATAACTCGGTAATATCTACAGCTGTATTCATAACGCCGTAAATTTTGCCATTTAAATCAAACAAAGGCGTAAAACTATAATTGAAATAAGATGTTTTTAAAACATTGTCTACAACAAGATCGATTCTGGTATTTTTAGAATGGAAAGATTGTCCTGTTTCATAAACGGTTTCGACTTGTTTAAAAATCGGTTCGTTTTTTAATTCAGGAAGAATTTCTGTGTATGTTTTTCCAATTACATTAGGGCCTTTTCCCCAAACCTTAATTATAGATTCATTTGCGAGTTCAATACGCATTTCTTTCCCCACATAAACTGCAATTGGAAAAGGAGCATTTTCAACCAGCTGTCTTATTTTTTGTTCACTTTCTTCAACTTTTGAACGAGCCAAAACCTGAGCCGTAACTTCTGTCGCGATTGCTGCAACGCCAGAAATAGTGCCGTCTTTTTCGCGTAAAGCTTCGTAAACAAAATTGATATAAGTATTTTCAGTTTGTCCGTTCCGATTTAATTGGACAAAATGTTCATCTGTAGTAATTTTTTTTCCGTCTCTAAAAACACTATTAAGAATTTCATCAAAACCTTGTTTTTTAAATCCTGGCAGAACTTCAAAAATAGGTTTGTTAATTATATTTTCGGCTTTTGTTTCCCAAAGCTGGAGCATTTGTTCGTTGGCGATTTCAACAATATGATTTTCGCCTCTAAAAATGCACATTGCCACAGGCGCCTGCATAATGTTATTGACAAATCGTGCATTACTTTCCTGTAAAGCGTCTGAAACAATTTTCTTTTCGGTAGTTTCAATAACGGTAACCAGAATTCCGCCAATAGATCCGTTTTCTGTTTTTATCGGACTATAGGAAAAATCAAAAAAGCAATCTTCGGTATAACCATTTCGGTCAAGCTGAACTTTAAAATCAGGAAAACTTACAGCATTTCCTTTCATGACATCAGAAAACATAGGGCCAATAGTATCCCAGATTTCACTAAATGTCTCTCGAGAACTTATGCCTAAAGCTTTTGGATGTTTAGAAACGCCAAGAATAGGACGAAAAGCATCATTATACAATTGCGTATAATTTTCTCCCCACGCAATGTACATTCCAAACGGATTGCCCAGCATCATTGCTGTCATTGTTTTTAAACTCTGAGGCCAATTTTTAGGATCACCAAGAGGTGTTTTGCTCCAATCTGCAGAACGAATTAAATTCCCCATTTCTCCTTCTTGGGAAAAAAAATAATGTTCCTCTTGTTTGCGGTTCATTGCCAAAGTAGATTAAGGTTGCAGTATGAAATGGGCTCTTTCGGGCTGTTTGAAATTATTTTCGGATGCAATGTTGAGTGCTTTTTCTATTACATTTTTGAGTTTAGAAAATTCACCAGGTTTTCTAATATAAAAAGAAGCGCCTTTTTGGTATAATTTATCTACTATTTCGCTGTCTAACGAAGTAGAGAAAATTATAATGGCCAAGTTTTTTAAGTTTTCGCTATCTTTTATTTCTGCTAGGCATTCCAGACCATTTTTTCTCGGCATATTTAAATCCAAAAAAAGAACATCTGGAAGGTTTGAAATATTTGTTTTTAAATAATCCATCAATTGTACGCCGTCGTGTACCATTGATAATGTGGTGCTGATTGCGATTTCGTCAAGAGCTTCTTTAAAGAAAAGGCAGTCATCTTCGTCGTCATCAGCCAATAAAAGATAATAATGCTCTTTAGTCATTTTTTAGTCTTCTTAATTTAGAGTTTAAGTTTTGTTTCGATAAATTTAACTTTTTTAAGTAAGACTTCTAGTTTTTTTATGAAGAATGTTTTTTAAAAGAGGAAAAAAAGAATAAAATAGAATTGATTTTTTTATCGAATACAATTTTAATTTAATAATTGCGTTTTATTAATTCTTGCAGCTTTTTGTTTAAAAAGATTGCCCTTCGAGATTCCAATTTCTTTATCAAATAGAAGAAGAAAATTGTGTAAACCCTTCTAAAATCTCGCTTTTTCTATTCAATTTTTCACCATTTTAGTGTATACCGTATCCAGAAAGTGTGAAATAATTACACACTCTTTTTTATCTCTGTTTTTCTAAATGGCTCTATACCAGTTTAAAACCGTATTGGCATGCCGCTTGTAAATTGTGTTAGTGTCAAAATCTCAGATGTGTCCGTTTTTTGAAAGGAAGAAGATTTTGCTAAAAGCCAAATTAAAGAAATTAAAAAAGGAGTATAAGCATGGAAAGCGAAACAATTATCTCAGACCAATTTTATGCGAACAGCAGTTCAGCAATCAGCAAAAAAACATTAAACGGTTCTTTTTTTAGAACCAACGAAAAATCAGAAAAAGTACATGTAGAAAGGCCAACAAGTCCTTTCGGATTAACAGTTCTTATTGCAACATTTTTATTATTAATTGCAAGTGTCGTTGTGGTATTTCAATTGCAAGACGATTTCGAACAATTTCATTTTGAAAGAATTGCTTCGTCTTGGGGATTACCATTTTTGATCATCACAACAATTTTATTTTTCTATCAAACAGGAGTTTTCTTGTACAGCTCTTATTTGTATTTAACATATAAAGCAATTCCGTCAGTATCAGACGATTTATTACCAACTTGTACGATTATCGTTCCTGCATACAATGAAGGAAAACTAGTTTGGGACACTTTATTGAGCCTTGCAGAAAGCGATTATCCAGCAGAAAAATTACAGCTTCTAGCTATTGACGATGGAAGTAAAGATGATACTTGGTACTGGATGCAAGAAGCAAAAGCAAAATTAGGAGATCGTGTTACGATTTTTCAACAGCCTAAAAATCAAGGAAAACGTCAAGCATTATACAGAGGTTTTAAATTAGGAACAGGAGAAATCTTTGTAACTGTAGATAGTGATTCTATTGTGAAAAAAGACACTTTAAGAAACTTGGTAAGCCCATTTGTTGTAAACAAAAAATGTGGTGCAGTTGCAGGAAACGTTCAGGTTTTGAACAACAAAAAAGCAATTTTACCAAAAATGCTTAATGTAAGTTTTGTAATGAGTTTCGAATTCCAACGTTCTGCAGAAAGCCAATTAGGTTCTGTATTGTGTACGCCAGGAGCTTTGGCTGCGTACAGAAGAGATGCAGTTTTCAACTGTCTTCCTGAATGGATCAACCAAACTTTTATGGGACAACCATCAGATATTGGAGAAGATCGTGCTCTTACAAATATGATTTTGAAACAAGGTTTTGAAGTGAAATTTCAAAGAAATGCAGTTGTATTAACCAATGTTCCAGAAGAATACAAAGGATTATACAAAATGTTCATTAGATGGGCGAGAAGTAACGTTCGTGAAAATCTGATGATGGCAAAATTTGTTTTCACTGATTTTAGAAAAGAATCAAAATTTGGACCTAGAATGCTGTTTTTAAATCAGTTTTTCAAAATTGCAATGACGTATCCGTTCTTATTGTTTATGTTCTACTTTATTGCAGTTCACCCAATATTATTCATTAGTTCAACATTGGCAGCAATCTTAATATTCTCAACATTTTCTATGTTGTTTTACGCAAAAAGATATACGCTTGCAGAATCATTCTGGGCATATTCTTACAGTGTTTTCTACACTTTCAGTTTATTCTGGATTACGCCTTATGCCATTGCAACTGCCAACAAAAAAGGGTGGTTGACTAGAGGGCTATAAATTTAGTACACTATTCATTCTATTATATAAAACTCCGCCAAATGAAAACCCGCTGTTAGTGTCAGCGGGTTTTTCTTTTTATTTAGAATCCAAAGCAGCAATAATCTGCCTTTTCATTGTCGTATTGGTATAATCTAAAGCTTCGGCATAAGAAATAGAATATTTTCTTTCTATGTTTTGAAAATGTTCTGGAAATGTGCTTAAAACTTTATCGTAATAAATATCAAGTTGTTTTTCTGAAGGCATTTCATATTTCAAACGAAGCTGAAATCTTCGCAATAAAGCGCTATCTATTATTTCGTAATGATTCGTTGCGCAAATCAATAAACTATCAGAAGGGAAATAATCAAAAAGCTGAATGATGGTATTTACCAAACGTCTCATTTCGCCAACATCTTTATCGTCACTGTCACGGCTTTTTCCGATTTGGTCAAATTCATCCAAAAATAAAACGGCTCTTTCGCGAATAGCTTTATCAAAAATTGCTTTTAAGTTTTTAGAAGTTTCGCCAATTCTAGAATCAACAACAGTACTTAGATTCACAATGATAATCTTTTTATTTAAAGTATTGGCAATCGCTTTTGCCGTTGTCGTTTTACCGCAGCCAGAGCTTCCGTGCAGTAAAATTTTATTGTCAACTTTAAGATTGTATTGCTTTAATTCTTCGATATATTGATGTTCTTTGATAATCTGAAGCAAAGCAGCTTTATTTTCATCACTAAAAAATAAATCGTCTAAAGCAATTTTTTCAGTATCAATTACGGTAAGATCATTCAGGTTCATCTGCGTTTAATTTGCTGCAAAATTAAGTTTTATTCTGCAATGTTTTCGTTCCAGATTTCTTTTCCTAAAAAACGATTTCCGAAGATTGAAGTGCCAATTCTCACCATATTAGAACCTTCTGCAATGGCAAGTTCTAAATCTTGAGACATTCCCATAGAAAGTTTTAAATCTTGTAAACCTTCAATTCCTTCAGAATAAATTTCATCTCGAATGGTTCTTAAAAGCCGTAGAGACGGAATCATTTTTTCTTTTTCAACATCCAAAAGTCCAATGCTCATTAAACCTTTAATATTTAAAGTGTCGTAAGTTTTTATTTTTTTTATGAATGATAAAACATCTTCTGGCGCCAAACCGAATTTGCTTTCTTCGTAGGAAGTATTCACTTGAACAAAAACATCCAATTTTCTATTTTGATTTTGAAGTTGTTTTTGAAATTCATCAGCCAAATTAATTCGGTCTAAAGATTGAATGCAAGTCACATATTTTAGAACATCTTTGACTTTATTCGTTTGAAGATGTCCAATAAAATGCCGTTCAACAGGAAGATTTCTCAAAATATCATTTTTATCCCGCAATTCCTGCATTTTGTTTTCGCCCATTAAAGTCTCGCCAGCTTCAATTGCAATTTTTATTTGCTCTGCCGGAACAGTTTTAGTCGCCAATAAAAGCTGAACATCAGCAGGATTTCTGCCTGTAATCTTACAAGCATTTTCGATGCGCTGATGTACTTTAATTAAATTAAAAATAATATCGTTTTTCATATCGCAAAATTAAATCTAAACCACAAAATCAAACTGGACCAGTACTTCTCAAAAAATGAAAAAACTGGATGATTTACAGCTTCCGAACTCAACATAAATTTGCAGAGTAAAATGAAGTTTTTAAGTTTCTGAGATTCTAAAAAAGAAAAACTTAGAATCTCAGAATCTTAGCAACTTAGAACCTTAGAAAAAAATGAAAATAGCAGATTGGGATACCTACGTAACCCTCAAAGACGGAAAAATTATGCACTTTGATATTTTGGTTGACGAAAATGTTAACGATGCAGAACAAGTTTATGAATACGGAAAATTATATCTGAAAAGCGTAGATCAAGAAGGGCAAGCTTTATCTTCTAAAGAATGTCGTTTCTGTCATATTGATAACGCGCCTATTGAAGTAGAAAATCAAGTTCGGGAGAATGGTTTTTCTATTATTGAAATGGAAAATTGCAATTAATTTATTTAAACACATAGAGACATAGTTTTTAGAGAGTTAAAAGACGTTTCACTTTCATAAATACACATAGCTATGTGTAATGACTAGTCATTCTATTTTTATCTTTTCAATAAATATAAAATCTATGTTTCTATGTGTTAGAAAAAGGCTTCGACTTCGCTCAGCCAGACAAACATTGTATAGCTCTGAGGGGCCCGAATTTTCGGAAGAAGAGCTTTTATAGTAATTTAGAAAGCGCTTTTACACCTTCTTCCAATTGTTTTTCTGAAAGGGAAGCATAACCTAAACGGAAACCTTTAATTGTTTCATCAAAACTAAATCGATCTGGACTCATGATTTGAATGCCTTGAGATTTTAGTTTTTCGAAAATTTCTAAAACATTAATTTCTGCTTTGGGAACAATCCAAAAGGCAAGTCCACCTTCGGGTTTTGTGAATGTGATTTTGTCTTGAAGATATTGATTTAACAAGCTTTCAAAAAAATCTCGTTTGCTTCTATAAACTAGATTGGCTTTTTTAAGATGACGCTTTATTTTGCCTTCATTAATAAGATTTAAAATCGCTTCTTCCATAATATTATCGCCTTGAACATCAATGATTTTTCTATGATTTCCGATTTTCTGAATGTTCTCGTGCGAACTGGCTAAATATCCAATGCGCAGAGCTGGAGCAACAATTTTGCTAAAAGTTCCAATATAAATATAGTTTTTAAGACCCGAATAACTCGAAATCGGAAGGATCGGTCTTTGTCCAAAATGAAATTCATTATCGTAATCATCTTCAATAATCGTAAAATGATATTGATTGGAAAGTTCAATAAGTTTCAAACGCTTTTTTAAAGACAAAGTAACCGTTGTTGGAAACTGATGATGTGGCGTAAGATAAATCGCTTTTATGTTTTTATGATGCAGATATTTTTCGACTTGATCGATATCCAATCCGTCCGATTCTACATTTACAGGAAGTAGAGTTGCGCCAGCATTTTCAAAAGCTTCCCAAGCAGGTTTGTAGCCAGGATTTTCGACGAGAACAAAATCCCCTGATTTTAAAATACAATGCGAAGCCAAATACATCGCCATTTGACTTCCGCGCGTAATGCAGATTTGATCGTGCGAAATACTCATGCCACGTTTAAAATTCAGCATTTGAGCGATGGATTTTCTAAATTCTAAATTTCCCAATTCGCTGCTGTAACCCATAATTTGCCAGCGCGATTTTCGGCTGAATAATTCACGATATGCTCTTGCCAAATCATTCATTGGAGCAAGACGGCTGTCGGGAAGCCCATCATCAAAAACTAAAAAACTTTTAGGCTCTTCAATTTCAACATTTTGCTCTTTTTTATTTTCTGATGAATGACTGATTTTTGGAAGAGAATCGGTTACAAAAGTTCCTTTTCGATCAATTGTAACGAGCCAGCCTTCTGCAATCAAAACATCTAGAGCTTCTACAACGGTATTTCGATTTACTTTCAGTAATTCAGCCAATTGCCTGCTTCCTGGTAAAGCATTTCCGCTGACTAATTTTCCTATTTTGATAGCATCAATTACAGCATCTGCAATTTGCAAGTAAATGGCTTTGTCTGATTTTTTATCTATTTGAATTTCTAATGGCCAAGGTCGAAGCATCTGGACTGTTTTTATTTTGTAATTAAAAATAATCTGCTGGTCCAAAAATACAATAATTATAAATTGAAAATACTTAGAAAATATATTTAAAGAAAAAACTAACTCAAATTCAATACTTTAAAAGGGTTTTGTTATTTTTAAAATGAAAACCTTCAATCATTATTATGAACAATCTGCTTAGAAAATTTTTAGAACAATTCAACAGATTTAAACCTGCTGATATTGATTTAATTATAGAAAACACCACAATCGAAACTTTTAAAAGAGGAGATTTTGTCGTGCTAGAAGGGCAGGTGAGCGATAAATGTTATCTAGTTTTGAAAGGCTGTTTGAGGCAATTTAAAATGATTGACGACGCAGAGAAAACGTCTGGTTTTTTTATCGAAGAAATGCCTTTGGTAATTTATTCCAGTTATCTTGACGGAAAACCTTCTGAATTTACGGTTCAATGTCTTGAAGATACGATTTTGGTAAGCGGCACTCGAGAAAAAGAATTAGAAATGCAGTTAAAAAGTCCGATTTTAGAGCATATTACTTCATTAATTATGGTTTCAGATTACAGAAAAGCAGAACGTTATATTGCTTTGTTAAACAATTATAATCCTGAGGAACGTTATCTGAAATTCATGAAATCGAATCCTAATTTTTTAAACCGAATACCGCTCGTTCATATTGCCAGTTATTTGAGCATTACACCAGAATCGCTAAGCAGAATTAGAAAAAGAGTTGTTCAGAAATAATTTTATTCTTTGTTTTTGAAATAAAAAACGGAACAAATAATTCCGATTACAATTTCAGAAATTGCAGCGTTTAGAATTGTTTGGCTCGGCATTCCATCAATAATTATGGAATACAAACGAGAAAATCCGTAAGCAAAGTACAGTAAAATTGCTGTTTGTAAAGAAGTTTTAGCCATTGAAGATTTGAATGCTCCTAGAATAATTACAGTTCCAAAAGCAATCAAAGTTCCTCCAGAAGCACGAATTTCACTTAATAAACTAAAATCATTTTTATTGAGATGAATATTAGCGGAAGCTTCAAAAGTAATCGGAAAAAATAAAAGGGCAATTCCGATAGAAAAGCCAATGAGTCCGACAATAAAAAGTAAAATTTTAAGAGAGATTGATGATTTCATAAAAATTAAATTTGAGTTTATAATGTTCAAATGTAGTGGCTATGAAAACCTTATGACCTTGACTTAAGATAAGAAATCGAGGTTTGTTTTGGTAGAATATTTTGAAGTGATTTTCTATTTTATATATTTATGCCAGAATATTTTAGCCAAAAACAAACCACAATCTATGAAACAAAAATTAACCATTTTATTTTTTATCCTCGCGACCGCAGGATACGCACAAGAATTGAAATACGGAACAGGAGGAACGGTTTATGATTCTAATGGAAAAAAAGTAAACTCGACAAATGTTCGAATCTTAATGTCTGACAATCCTGAAGCTTTGCACAAATATAATGTCGGAAGAACTAAAAAATCTTTTGGAAACGGTCTTTTCTATGGAGGATTGGCTATGATTACCACGAATGTTTTGGTGGCAATGAATACAGATGATATCAATTCTACTGGCTCATCGCAATATCCTCAAGTTTCTTCAGATCGCTCGAACATGACCTTGGCAGTTTTGGGCGGAATTTTGGTTGCGGCTTCGATTCCGATAAAGATTGGTTATCCAAGAAAAATTCGCGAAGCTATCGGGAGATACAATAGTGCGCTGCCCCCAACTTATAGCGAGAATAATGATATCCAAACTGCTATTGTAGCTTCTAACAATCAATTAGGACTCAGAATTACATTTTAAAAATTTATAAAAAGTATAAAAAAGTCTGCTGTAGAAATTTCTAAAGCAGACTTTTTTATTTAATAATTGTTGAGTTAAAAAAAGAGGGGTAAGAAATTTTAATTCAGATTTAAAGAAATTGGCTACGTCATTTTTTTGAAATTTAATTAAAATACAATTTTAACTTAACCAGAATTTGAGTTTGAGATTTTGAAAAATTCATTTTATTTTAAATCTGAATCTTACTAATGTTTAAAAAAGAGGCTTGTTTTAGCTGTGAAATTAGACTTTGTTTAAAGTTAATCTGCTGTTAAAATTAAGATTTATTGCAGATCTATATCTCTGTTGTGAAGAACAAATTAGGATAATTAACGAAATTTATTAAGTTTGTTGCGAATTATTCAATTCCTTTAATCAACCATCATTGCTAACTTCCACATTAAATCAGGATCAAATTTTAATTGATCGTCTTCGTGACGGCGATGAGTCTGCGTTGACAGAATTGTATAATAAATTTTGGCAGGCGCTTTTTATGTCTGCTTACAATGTGATTAAAGACAAAGAATTGTGCGAAGATATTATTCAGGATATTTTCATGAACATTTGGCACAATCGCGAAAAAATTGAAATTCATATTTCGCTAAAAGGTTATATGTATGCTTGCGCGAGATATCAGGTTTTTAATCATTTGAGAAAAAACAAAGACAAAGTTCATGTCGAACTTTTTGATGATTTAGAAAAACGTTTCTTATCGACTACTCCAGAAACGCAGCTCATGCACGACGAATTAGTGCAGCAATTGAATGTAATTATCGAATCGCTTCCCGAAAAATGCCAAGCTGTTTATAAACTAAGCCGCGAGGAACAGCTAAGCCATAAAGAAATTGCCGAACGACTTAATATTTCTACAAAAACAGTCGAAAACCATATTACAAAAGCACTCCATACCATCCGATCTTCTATGGGTGAAAGTATGAGTATGGCAATGATTTTATGGCTCACAAAAAATATCTTTTAGCAAAATAAAATGCAGTGATTGGGTTGATGAGGTGTGAGTTTTCTTCTTTTTTAAGTCTTTTTCAAAAAAAAATCAAAAAAAATACCATTTGGACTAGGGGGTACATTCCTTTTTGGTTACTTATCTCATATACTCCCGAAATAATACAATAAAAAATGAAAAAAGAGGATTTCTTACTGTTACTAAATAGATATCTTTCCGGTGATACCAATCTCGAGGAGAATAATAAATTATTGAATTATTACGAAAGTTTTCAAACAGAAAATGATTGGGACGAAGCTTTGGGTTCTAAAGATGAACTAGAATCTAAAATGAGAACTCGTCTTCAAAATGCCATTCAATCTGAAGAGGATCAGGTACTACGAATTCAACCATTTTATACTAAAACGGCTTTCAAACTCACTGCAATGGCAGCTTCGTTGTTGCTTCTGATTTCAATTTCATTAATTATAAATAAAACAAATCCGCTTAAGATTGAAACGCCGCACGTGGCGCACAAAGAAATTTTGATTGGAAGCGATAAAGCCACTTTGACTTTAGAAGACGGTTCTGTAATTGCTTTAGAAAAAGGAAAATCATATAGCGAAGGAAATGCGTCGAGCAACGGAGAAAAATTAGTTTATAATTCTAACGCAGAAACGGCAGCAATTGCCAATAATCTTTTAACGATTCCGAGAGGAGGACAATTTTTTGTTCAATTGGCAGACAGCACAAAAGTCTGGTTGAATTCGGAATCGCAATTAAGATATCCAGTTGCTTTTGTAGATGGCGAAACCAGACAAGTAGAATTGGTTTACGGAGAAGCTTATTTTGAAGTATCGCCAAGTACCAAACATAAAGGTTCGAGATTTAAAGTAAAAACCCAAGAACAGAATGTTGAGGTTATCGGAACGGAGTTTAACATTAAAGCTTACCGAGACGAACCTGCAATTTATACCACTTTGGTAAAAGGAGTTGTGGCGGTTAGCAATGCGGCGAAAAAACAAGTATTAACTCCAAATCAGCAATCTAAAATAACAGAGTACAACGGAAATATTGCAGTTGCAGAAGTTGATGTTTACAATGAAATTTCTTGGCGAAAAGGATTGTTTGTTTTTAAAGGAATGCCTCTAAAAGATATTGCAAGAGTGTTGTCAAGATGGTATGATGTTGATATCGTGTTTGCAGATTCAGCGCTTGGCAATGTTAAGTTTAACGGGGTTTTAAATAAAAATCAGAAACTAGAAGATATATTAACCACGATCAAGAATATTAATTTTATTAATGCCTATGAGAAAAAAGACAATAAGATTATAATAAAATAATAAAAAGAAAAGGGATTAAAGTTTAGACCTCTCACCGTACTGCGCTTTATCCCTTTCTGTGTATTAATCCATTAATCAGTTTTAACAACCAACCAACCAATTAACATGTAAATTTATGAAATTTAAATTAACCAGTGCCTATTTCTATTTTAGAAAGCGGCTAATTATTAACATTATGAGAACTTTTATCTTCTTGTTTTGTACTACAATTTTTGGTTTTTCTCCCGTAAATCTATTTTCACAAAACACGAAAGTTGTAATTGCAGCTGATAAAACAGTATCTGTTGACGAAGTTTTCGACATCATTACAAAACAGACCAACTATACTTTCATTTATCAGGAAGATTTATTTAAAAAATTGCCTAAAGTACATTTAAAAAAGGGAACAATTAAAGTAAATGATTTATTAGCAACCAGTTTTTCTAATAAAGATTTTGAGTTTAGTTTTTCTAATGGAAATACGATTATTGTAAAAGAAAAAGCGGCTGAGAAAGTAGTCGTTCAGTCTAAAATAATCGAAATTAAAGGAACGGTTACCAATGAATCCAAAGAACCATTGCCTGGAGTTAATATAAAGGTAAGAAGTACAAACGTAGCCGTGCAAACCGATTTTGACGGAAAATATACAATTAGTGCACCAGAAGACGGGCAAATTTTATTTACGTATATCGGGCATAAAGCGCAGGTTGTTGAGGTAAATAAAAGAAAAGTAATAAATATTACACTAGCGCAAGAAACAAAAGAACTTGTTGGAGTTGTTGTAAATACAGGGGTTACAGTTCGTAAGAAAGAATTAATTACGGGTGCGGTTACTGTTTTTAGGGGTGAGGAATTAAGACAGGTTTCTACGCAAAATGCGGTTCAGGCTTTAAAATCATTAGATCCGTCTTTTATTGTTGTGAATAATAATATTGCAGGTTCAAACCCAAATATTCTGCCAACAATTGAAGTGAGAGGACAGACGAGTTTAACGGCAAATCAGGTTGATAGTCAGTTTAGAGACGATCCGAATCAGCCTTTGTTTATTTTGGACGGGTTTCCAACTACTTTACAGCAAGTCGTTGATTTAGATATTAATAGAATTGCGAGCATCACTTTATTAAAAGATGCGGCTTCGACGGCATTGTACGGTTCTCGTTCTGCAAATGGAGTTGTAGTTATTGAAACCAACAAACCTTTACCAGGAAAATTGCAGTTTAATTATGTTTATAATTCATCTTACGAATTAGCCGATTTAAGTGTTTATCATTTAATGAATGCCGCACAAAAATTAGAATTCGAAAGACTTTCTGGCGCTTTCATTGTGAAAGATGGTAGTACCGAAACAACGCCATTAACTTGGGATAAAGAATACAACAGACGTTTGGCAGCAGTGCGAAGCGGTGTAAATACGTATTGGTTAAACGAACCGATTCAAATGGGAATTACATCTGGACACAGTTTGAATTTTGGTGGAGGTTCAGAAGAGTTTAGATTCAATGTTGCCGGAAATTACAAAACGCTTACGGGAACAATGAAAGGCTCAGAGCATGATACTTGGGGCTACAATACAACTTTAACTTATAGAAAAAATAAACTAAGCCTTAACAACCAGTTTTTTGTTTCTGGAGGAACAAATCAGGAATCTCCTTACGGTTCATTTGAAATTTGGGCAAAAGCAAGTCCGTACTATCCAAAATATAACGAGAACGGAATCATAACGCGTTATATGGACGGAAGTTCATTGCCTTTAACTAGTTTGCAAACCATTGTAAACCATCCTGCAAATCCGCTTTACAATGTCTTTTTAGGAAGTTACGATAAAGGAAAAGACTTTAATTTCACGAATAACTTCGCTATCAATTACGATGTAAACTCACATATTAAAGCAACTGGTGCTTTATCTGTTTCAAGATTAGATAACCACAATACGGTTTTTGTTTCTCCAGACGATACGCGTTTTGTAAATAATATTTCAACAGAAAAAGGAACTTACACCAGTTATGAAGCCATAACAGATAAGTGGAATGCAAATCTTGGTGCAACTTATTCGAATGTTTTTAAAAATGTTCATTCATTTAATTACACGATTAGAGCATCGGCTTTAGAAACAAAAAATAATTCGTATAAAACAGCTTTAAGAGGATTTCCTCTTGGTGTTGGCGGAAATCCTGCATTTGCTTTTGGATATGAACCGAATGGCAAGCCAGAAATTTATACCGAATTAATAAGAAGTGTCGATTTAACTAATCAGGTTAACTACGCTTACGATCGCAGATTCTTATTCGATTTTACTCAGACTATTTCTGGAGCAACAAACTTTGGAACAAATAAAAAATATTCGCCGTATTGGGGAGTTGGTTTTGGATGGAACTTGAACCACGAGTTTAAAATGAACGAAGATATTGTCAATATTTTTAAAGTACGTGCCAATATCGGTCAGACCGGAAACCAGAATTTAGTTGGTTTTGCTTCTTATGATGTATATGCTTATAACGCAAATACAAACGTTTTTGGCGCTGGATTGGGAGTTTCTCAAATTGCAAACCCAAATTTAGAACCGCAAAGAACCAAAGATTTGTCTTTAGGATTGGATCTGGCTATGTTTAGAAACAGATTAACCATGACTTTGGGCGCTTACAAGCGTAAAACGTCTCCACAAATTGTAGCAATCGATCTTGCAGCTTCGACAGGACTTAATGGTTATCCTTTAAATGTAGGTTATTTAACGACACAAGGATTGGAGTTAAAAATGAACTACAATTTCATCTACGATTTGAGCCGCAATTTTGTTTGGGGAATTGGATTAATGGGAACTACTGGCGACAATGAATTGGGAGGTTTTGGTAATGCATTAGCTTCTCTAAATTCTGAAGCGCAAAAAACAACCAGCTTAACGAGATATTATGACGGAGCAAGCAGCAATGATCTTTGGGCTGTACCTTCATTAGGAATTGATCCTGGAACGGGTAGAGAAGTTTTCTTGAAGAAAAACGGCCAGACTACTTTTGATTTAGATAAAAAAGATGAAGTTGTAATGGGGAACTCTAGAGAAACGGCGACAGGAGTAGTTTCTACAAATTTAAATTACAAAGGATTTAGCTTTGGATTATTTGTGCGTTACAGTTTTGGAGCAGAGAGATTTAACTCTGCCTTGTACAACAAAGTAGAAAATATTTCGAGAGACAATATTTTTGATAATCAGGATGTAAGAGCTTTTACAGACCGTTGGACAACTCCAGGTCAAATGGCGCAGTTTAAAGCGATTGGATTAACCAACAATACACCGATTTCATCACGTTTTATCCAAAAAGACGATTACATCTCAGGAGAATCTATTCGTTTAGGTTACCGTGTTACAGATAGAGCTTGGTTAAAAAGAGCAGGTTTGACAGCATTAGGATTTAATGCTTTAGCAAATGAATTCTTCCGTGTTTCGACTATTAAAGCAGAACGCGGTATTGATTATCCTTTCTCAAGAATATATTCTTTGAATCTTAATTTATCATTTTAATAAAGAGATTATGAACAAGTATTTATATAAAATTACATTCCTTTTGCTTGCATCTTTTACGGTATCAAGTTGCAGTGATTTTTTGGATGTCGTGCCACAAGATAAAATTTTAGAAGATCAAGCTTACAGTTCAGAAGCGGGTGTGCAGAATGTGCATAACGGACTTTATCTTCAATTGGCTGCAAATGGTCTTTACGGTAGACAGCTGACTATGGATGCAGTTGAGATTTTAGGACAGCAGTATAATATGTCTGGATCGCATGTTAAAAATAAAATATCGACTTATTCATATGAAGAGACACTTTGTAAAAATACTTTTGCTGGAATTTGGCAAAGTGCTTTTACAACCGTTTTGTCTGCTAATAAATTTTTAGAAAGCATTGAGGAACATGCAGAGGCTGTTTCAGCTGAAAAAGCAGATCTTTTAAAAGGAGAAGCAATTGCCATTCGTGCCATGATACATTTTGATATGCTAAGATTGTATGGACCAATTTACAAAGTAGCGCCAGCAGATCCGTCGATACCTTATTATGATGCTGCGGTAACTGTAAATAAACCGCTTTTGCCAGCTCAAGAGGTTGTCACAAAAATCATAGCCGATTTGGATGCTGCAATAGTGCTTTTGGCAAACGATCCAATAGTGACTAACGGAAGATATACAGCTTCTACAGCATTTGATTCTAATCCGTATTATGCTGCAAACCGCGGACAAAGAATGAATTTATTGGCCGTAAAATGTTTAAAAGCTAGAGTTCTTCTATATGCAGGAGATAAAACTGGTGCTTATGCTGCAGCAACTGAAGTTATCAATTTAGTAAAAGCGCAGCCTGTTATTTTTTGGACACCATTTTTAGAAGCTACAAACACTTCTAATCCAGATCGTATTTTTTCTTCAGAAAACTTTTTCGCGCTTAGCGATCAAACTTTATATCTCGAGCAAAAAGCACTTTTTGATTCTAGTTTAGACGACTTTAATATTTATGCTCCAATGTTGAGTAGAATAAATGCTGTTTTCGAATCTAATGACAACGATTACAGAAGTTTGCCAAGCTGGAAAATTCCAATTTCGGGAGGAAAAACGCAGAAGACATTTTTTAAATATGAGGATGTAACAGACAAAACTAAACTTTTCCGTTTTCAGATTCCGATGTTTAAACTTTCAGAACTGTATCTTATTGCTGCAGAAACAGCGCCAGTTCCAGCTGATGGTATTGCATTTTTAAACACGCTTCGATTTAATAGAGGTCTGACTAATTTGGCTGCTACTGCAGTATTAGCAACAGAACTTACAAAAGAGTATAAAAAAGAATTTATTGGCGAAGGGCAATTGTTCTTCTACTACAAAAGAACCAATTCTACAGCAATTCCAAATGGTTCTGCATCTTCAGGAAATGTTACCATGAATGCAGTAAAATACGTGGTGCCATTACCAGACAGTGAAGTTAATTTTCAAAACTAAAAAAAGTAATCATGAAAAAAATATTGATTTTAGGTATCACTTTGCTATCGCTGTTAGGATTGACATCATGTGATAAAGAAGAAATTGAAACGTATTCAGATACAGATAACATTTATTTCTCACGCGCGATGTTTCCAGAATATAAAAATGGACCACTTATAGACAGTACCGGATTTAGTTTTGGTTTGGATCAAGCGACCATTACAGAAAGAATTTATCCTCTTGTAATACAAGTGCAGGGAAAAGTAAGTGATCTTGATCGTAAAGTGAAACTTACGGTTGATCCAACAAGTACAGCCGTTTTAGGAACTCATTTTATTTTTCCTGACAATATTGTAATGCGTGCAGGAAAAGAAATAGACACTGTTTTTATAAAAGTGCTAAGGACTCCCGATATGAAAAATGGAAACCTGACAATGGTATTAAATCTGGAAGAAAATGAATTTTTCAGCACTAAAATGCAATCAAAGGTGACAAATGTTTTGACGGGAAAAACTAGAAGCTATGTTCATTTTAAATTATCATTCAATGACAAATTATCGACACCAATTTCTTGGCAACCTGGCTTTTTTGGCGTGTTTACGGCTAAAAAATTCTTTTTGATGTGCGATCTTATGGATTTGAAACCAGAAATGTTCAATCAGCCACAAGGTTCTACAGGACTTTCAATTCCTGAAATGCAGTATTACGCAAGCTTCATGAGACGTTATCTAGCCGATCAGAAAGCCAATGGGAATACTATTTATGAGGAAGACGGAAAAGAAATGCTATTTCCATAAACCATTCTTTAATTAAAAAATATAAAGCGATGTTTAAAAATATAAAAATACAGATAGCTGTAATAGCACTTCTCTTTTTAGCATACGGTTGTGTAAGTGATGAAGGAAATTACAATTATGAGGCTATAAATGAGTTTAATGTAACAGGAATAGAAAAAGAATACACGGTTTATACGGGAGATTATTTTAAGATTGCCCCAGAATTAAATCCGACTTTAGATGATGGAGCAGATGCAGACCGATATGAATATAAATGGGTGGCATTAAATCCTGCTAAATTGGCTATCGAGGCAAGAACAACTATTGCTACAACAAAAAATTTGGATGGTATTTTAAAATTACCGCCAGCGAAATATGAGTTGTATTATTTCATCAAAGATAAAGTAACCGGAATCAATTGGCAGCAGCCTATTATTACCTTAAATGTAGTTTCTTCTATTTATGAAGGCTGGTTGGTTATTGGTGATGTAGATGGCAAAGCTCGATTGGATATGGTTTCTGTAATTCCGGGTATTCCGCAACCGCGTATTATAAACGATGTTTTAGATGCGGCTGGATCTGCGCTGAAATTAAGCGGAAAAGCAGTAGATGTTGAATGTTTTAGCACGCCTTTGCCAGGAGCTGTTATTTACGGAGTTTATGTTACTGCGTCAGAATCTGGAACAGCAAGATTGGAACCAGATTCTTTTGAATGGAATCAGACTATGAATTTGGCATATGAAACAGTTGGAGGTTCTTTTCCAACAAATTTTGGAGTAGATTTTATGAAAACGCCTTCTCCAGGAGAGAATTTCCTTTATAAAGATGGCGATATCTTTTATTTTAATAGAACAATGCAAATTAGATACGGATTGCCGCAAAATAAAGTAGATCTTGAAACTAAAACTTTCTATGCATCACCGTTTATTGCAGAATATGGTTCTACAGGAACACCAGTATTTTTTGATATTGAAAAACATCGTTTCTTGCGTTACAGTTATTCAAAAGGAAATTGTTCGGCAATGCCTCCAGTTACTGCTTCGTCAACAGTTTTAGATTGGAATAATACCAATTGTGATTTGGTTTACATGACAGCTTCAAATTTCAATTTGTCTGAAAGTTTTGCAGTATTAAAAAATCTTTCAACAGGTAAATTCTATCTGCTTCGTTTTAATAGTACCGCTGTACAAAGCTATTATAAAGAAATGTTGAATGCTCCAGATTTAGACAAAGCAACAAAATTTGCTGTAAGTCCAGATGCAGGATATGTATTTTATACAGTTGGGAACAAAGTCTATGAATATGATAGCGGAACACAATCTGCGAAATTAATGCTAGATAAAGGAAATGAAGAAATTACCTATCTAGGTTTTAGCAAGAGAGGAAAAAAAGAAATTACAAGCAAATTAATTGTCGGTTCGTATAGTACAACAGGAAAGTTAGAATTGTACACAGTGCCACCTGTAAACGGAGATTTAATTTTGGAAAACAGTTATTCTGGCTTATGCAAAATCGTTGACGTTACTTATCGAGTTAGATAATTAAAACTTAAAAACTAAAATACCGAATGAAGAACAAACCTCATTCTTCATTCGGTTTCTAAAAACCACATTTTATGAAACGTTTTTTTAAAATCGCAAGTGCAGTTTTGCTGCTTGCCTGTCCTTCTATTGCCTTAAAAGCACAGACTCAATCTACCGAAGAAAGCTGGGAACAAGCTAAAAAACAGGCTCAAACGGAGAAAAAATTAATTTTTGTCGATTTGTATTTTACAGGCTGTGCGCCGTGTGCACAAATGGACAAAGAAGTATTTCCAGACCCGAAAGTAGCAACTGTTTTAAACGTTGATTTTGTCACTTTCAAATCGGATATTTTAAAAGAAGAAATCGGTAAAAAGTTGTGCATGAAATACGGCGTTACCGGATTTCCGACTTTTTTATTCCTAAATGCTGAAGGTAAAGTAATTGACATTGCTGCAGGTTTTCAGAGCGTTGAACAATTTTCAGCTTTGCTCCAAAATGCAAAAGAAGCGGCAAAAAAAGGAAAATTTAAAAAGTACAGCACAATGATTAACGAAAAAGATTATCCAGATTTTTATGTGCAAGCTTATATGGCAAACAAAAGAAACGTGCCTTTTGATGTGATCGATACGTATTTGAAATCTAAAGAAGTTACCGATGAGATTCCTTTTGTAATTATTACTGGCTTAAGAGTGGGCAAACAATACGATGATGCATTTCTTTTTTCAAGTAAAAAACTGGCTCAGGATTATGGAAGAGCAAGCGTTACAGGTCATGTATTTACCATTTTGCAACGCAAGAAAAAAGAATTCGAAAAAACGAATGATTTAAAAGGATTCAAAGAGCTTTTAAATGATTCAAAAGAATTCTACACGCCAGAAGAATACACAAAATACGAAGGGATTTTATTGAAAGATTTTGGAGTAGAAAAAGTGGTTACCAAAAATCCAAACACTGAAAAAGTAGTAAAATGAAAAAATTAATGATTTTGTCATTCCTGTTTTTTATCTGTTTCGTAAAGGGACAGAAAAGAAATACAACAGAGACAATCAAAGCATTTGAAAAAGCTTTTCAGCAAAAAGATTACGGCAGTATAAAAAATCTTTTAGCGCAAGATTTTACAGTTGGAGTAGGAGATTCTTCTTCAAATGAATTTTATTTGAATGGAATTTTCAAAGCGTTTCCAGTTTTAGATTCTATTCAAATTGGGAAGTCTGTTACGATTAAAAATGAAACTTTTACGCTGGTAGATTTTTGTTTTAACGGAAAAGAAAAAAAGCCATCGCAGATTGTTTTCAATGCGGCAAATGAAATTGTTTATGTAACCTTTTTTGATGGTTTGTATAAAGTAGATCGAAATGCTGAGGTTAAAAAAGTAGTTAGTATTCCGTTTGAAATTGTAGAAAACGGAATCGCCATTAAAATAAAACTCAACAAAGCCGATCGTGAATTTTTAATGCTTTTTGATACAGGTGCAGACGGAATGGCTCTAAATCCAGACAGCGCCTACAAAGCGGGAGTTGTGGTGACCAAAAGCAAATCGGCTTCGGTGGTTGGCGGAAGTCAGCAAGTGCAATATTCGGCAGACAATACCATTTACATTGGCAATCAGGTTTTGCAACATCAAGGGTTGGTCATTTTTCCAAAGCACGGAGTTTACGACGGATTGTTTGGGGCTAATCTGCTTCGCAATTTTATCACTTCGGTCAATTTTGATACGATGACAATTGATTTGTACAACTTTGGAAATTTCAATTATTGGGGAAAAGCAAAACCATTTGTTTTCGATTATAAATCGGGACTTCCGGTAGTAAAAATGAATCTGACTTTTGAAGATAAAAAAACAGTTGAAGGCAATTTTACTTTTGATACTGGAGCAGGTTACGATCTTATCGCTTACGGGCCTTTCAATCATAAAAATAATTTAGAAGCCAGTTTAAAAACCGAATACACTTCTGTCAATTTCAGTTTAGGAAAACAGACTAAAATTGTCGGAGGAGCAATTCCGAATGTTGCTATTAACGGAAATAATTTTCCAAACGTACCCATCGCTTTGCAGGAATATGATGAAGCCAATAAAAGTTGGGCTTTCGCCGATGGATCTCTCGGAATCGACTTGATTAAACGCTTCAATTTTACAATCGATCTTTTGCACAAAACAGTGTATTTAGAACCCAATAAAAATTTTAAAAAATTGTCTTCTTTCTATTTAAGCGGACTCGAATTGGATTTTGACGAAAACCAGAATCTTTTAGTCAAAAAAATAATCGATCAAGAAAATGAAGATTTGAAGAGGGTGAAAATCGGAGCTAAAGTCACTCAAATTAATGATTTTGAAGCCAAAGATTTATTGAAGTCCGAAAATCTAAAACAACTAAAAGAATCCAAAGAAAGCAAAGATATCATCATTGAACAAGGCGATCAATCTATGCGAATTTCAATTTAAAATTATCAACAAAAAACAAAATAACATGAAAAAACACATTTTAAATTTCATTTTGATCTGCTTTACGGTTCAAATGAGTTTTGCTGCCAATCTTTCTGAATATGCAGTAATTAAAGGAACAATTTCAATACCTGATTTGAAAGCGAAAGAGATAACGCTTTATAATGTTGAAGAAGGAAAACCAGCGGTAGCTGCTACTGCAAAAATCAATACATCTGGGGAGTTTGGTTTTATGATTCCGGTTTCAGCAGCTGGTTTTTATTACGTTGATTACGGTCAGATGAAAAGCCGAAATCAATTAATTCGTTTGTATTTAGAGCCAAAATTAGATCTTTCGCTTGCGATCAATAAAGAAAATTATGTTTTGAGCGGAAAGAATGTTGGACAAAATGTTTTGGTTCAAAAAGCAAATGAAATTTACAACGAGTTTGCGCCATATTCTAGATTGGGCGGCGATCAGACTTATGTTGATTTTTATCCGTGGCTAGACAAAGGTGTGGCAAAAGCAGATGAATTTTCGAAATCAATTAAAACGAAAGATGCGGCATTCAATAAATTATTAAAATTAGCCGTTGCAACAGACGTTGAAGAATTGACGTATACTTTTTTTAGAATGCCGAGAACAGTGCATCCAGATAAAGACGTTCGTCCTGCAGTAATCAAAACTTGGCAGACAGACAAAAAGTTTACAGATCCAGATTTATTAAAAGTAGCAAATGGATTATCTTTAATGTCAAATTATTTCTTTTACGTAAGCATTAATAGTGGTGATAAGCCAAAACGTTTGGACTTGACAGAAGCCATTACGCATATTACAGATCCAGCTTTAATCGATGTTTATCTTCGTGACGCTGTGGCAACTTCTAGAATGAAAATTGAAGAATATGAAAAAATCGCTCCGAGCATTAAACCGTATATGATTTCTGATGCAAGCAAAGCATTTTTATTGGAGTACGAAAAAGTATTGCATAAAAGCGTTGGACAAAAAGGTTTAGATTTTACGTATAAAGATATTAACGATAAACCTGTTTCTTTTTCAGATTTTAAAGGGAAATTTGTGTACATCGATTTGTGGGCAACTTGGTGCGGGCCTTGTAAAGCGGAGATTCCACACATGAAAAAAATTGAAGAAGATTATCACGGAAAAAATATTGTTTTTGTAAGTCTTTCGTTAGATAAACCAAAAGACGCACAAAAATGGAAAGATTACGTTACTAAAGAACAATTAAAAGGAATTCAGTTAATGGCAGATAAAGATTTTGGTTCTGATGTGGCTAAAAACTATGAAGTAAATGCGATTCCGAGATTTTTATTGTTTGACACAAAAGGAAATATTATCAATGCAGATGCGCTTCGCCCTTCAAATCCGGAGTTGAGAGCGCAGCTGGATAAATTATTGAAGAGTTAATAATTAGCTTTATGAAATACAGCAAAAAAATATCAATTTTATTATTCGTTGTCGGATATTTATCATTCGCGCAAGCACAAAACTTTAAAGCAACCGACCCAATTGCGGTCAACCAAAAAATAAAAAAAGGAGTTCTGCCAAACGGAATGAAGTATTATATTTATCCAACAGAGGTTAATAAAAATACAGCTAGTTATTACATTATTCAGAATGTTGGATCGATTTTAGAAAATGACCAGCAGAAAGGTTTGGCGCATTTTCTAGAACACATGGCTTTTAACGGAACCAAAAATTTTGAAGGAAAAGGTATTTTGAATACGCTTCAGAAACAAGGTGCAGTTTTCGGAAGAAACATCAACGCTTATACCAGTACAGACGAAACAGTTTACAACTTAGATAATATCCCATCTAAAGATGGTGGAGTGGTCGATACTTGTTTATTGGTTTTGCACGATTGGTCTAATTTTTTATCTCTAACGAATGAAGAAATCGACGCAGAAAGAGGCGTAATTACCGAAGAATGGCGCACGAGACAAAACGCTCGTGCCAGAATTTACAATCAGTTGGCGCCTTTTTATTACAACAATTCGCTTTACGCAGACCGTATGCCGATCGGTGATATGGATATTGTGAAAAACTTCAAATATCAAGTTTTAAAAGATTTTTATAAAGATTGGTATCGTCCAGATTTGCAAGCCATCGCGATTGTTGGAGATATTAATGTTGATGAAATTGAAGCAAAAATCAAAAAACTTTTTGCTGATATTCCGACGCCTCAAAATCCTAAAAAACGTTTTGAAATTGCGATCCCAGAAAGAGTCGAACCAACTTTTAAATTGGCTTTAGACAAAGAAATTTCGGCTTCCAATATTAGTTTTATGATTCGTCATACTGCTGAAAAAGCAACAAATGACTATGCAGAATTAGAAAAATCTACTCAAAGAGGCATTGCTTTTTCTATTTTGAATAATCGTTTGGCAGAATTGGCGCAGAAACAAGAATGTCCTTTTAAAAGCGCGTCAGTTGGATATCAAAACTATACGCGTCTAAATGATATTTGGATTTTGAGCGTTTCTCCAAAACCAGAAAAACAAGCCGAAGCTTTTGCAATGGTAATGAACGAATGGGTTCGCGTTTATAAATTTGGTTTCTCAAAAGGTGAAATTGAAAGAGCGGTTACCGAAAACATTTCGGGTTATGAAAATTATTTAGACAAACTAAATGAAATTCCGCACAAACAAGTAATCGGAATGGTAAAAGACGATTATTTGAACCACGAAGTAATTGCAGATCCTAAAGCAGAATTTGAAATGATAAAAAGCATTTTAAGCAAATTGGATTCTAAAATTCTTCAAGAGCAAATCAGAAAATTATATACGGCTCAAAACCGAGTTGTTGCGGTAACTGGTGTTGAAAACGAAGAAAATCTAACGCAAGAAAAAGCTTTTGATATTATTAAAAAAGCAGAAAATGATGCTTCGTTGCAACCTTACGTAGATACTTTTGAAGGAAAAACACTTTTAGGAAATCTAAAAATTGTTTCAGGTAAAATAGTTTCTGAGAAAAAAGAAACGGCAATTGATGCCACAACTTTTGTATTGAGCAACGGCGTAAAAGTGCATTATAAATTTGCGGATAAAAATAAAAAAGAAGTAGAGCTTAAAGCGGAAAGTTTTGGTGGAACTTCTTTATATGAACCGCAAGATCTTCCATCAATTGGTCGTGCGACAACTTTAGCGATGATGTCTGGAGTTGGAGAACTTTCAAATGTAGATTTAGAAAAAGTTTTAAAAGGTAAAATCGCCAATTCTTCAGTAAGTGTCAGTTCTCTTAAAGAAACAGTTTCGGGTGCTGCAAATGTAAAAGATATCGAAACCATGATGCAGTTGGTGCATTTGCGTTTTGTTCAGCCAAGATTTGACAATCAAATGTATGCGCTTTTGAAACAGCGATTAGAAAACGTGTTGAAAAATAGAGCAAATGACATTAATGCCAAAATGGAAGATAGTTTATCGGCAGTGGTTTACGGCAAAAACAATCCGAGAATTCGAGAATTCAACCAAAAATATATTGACGATTTATCTTTTGATAAGATGAAAGCTTTCTATCAAGATCGTTTTGCAGACGTTTCAAATTTTGAATTTTATATTGTTGGAGATGTTACGCCAGAAGTTTTAAAGCCTTTATTAGAAAAATATATTGCAAGTATAAACGGAATCAAACGCAAAGAAAAATTTAAAACCGAGGTTCCAAAATGGGTTTCAAATAAAATTGATCGAGATGTTTTCATTAAAATGGAAACGCCAAAAAGTTCCGTTCGCATTACATTTTTACAAGATTACGCTTTTACTCAAAAAAACAGAATTTTGGCTTCGTATTTAGGCGATATTTTGACTTTGCGTTATACAGAAAGTCTTCGTGAAAAAGAAGGCGGAACTTATGGCGCTGGTGTAAAAGCAAGTATTGACAAACTTCCAATTTCTAAAGTAAATCTTCAAGTTACTTTTGATTGTGATGCTGATAAAGTAGAACATTTATTGCCAATTGTGTATCAGGAAATTGATAAAATCAAAAAAGGAGAAATTGGTTCTGAAGATATTGAGAAAACGAGAACTAATTATTTGAAATCGAGAGAAGACAGCAAAAACTTCAACAGTTATAGCATGAACTTGATTTATAATTATTTTGAAAATGGCTACAATATGAATGATCCTAAAAACTATGTTGATATTGTAAAAAGCATTACTGCAAAAGACATTCAGGAATTTGCCAATTCATTTTTGAACAAAGCGGATTCTATGGAAGTCGTTTTCAAACCACAAAAATAATCTGACCCCTTTATTTACTAGAGTTTAATTTATATTTCCCTATCAAATAGTATTTTGAATTAGTAAGCAATTTAGTTTGTATAGCGGATTTTTTAGAGGGTTGTTTTTTGCTATTCAACCCTCTTTCTAAAGTTTTTACCCATGAAAAAGAATATTTTTTTACTGGGCTTTTTCCTGCTGTTTTCCATATTCGTAAAGGCTCAGATATACAATCCCATAAAATGGAAAACCAGTATCGAGAAAATTTCTGATACTGAATATGAATTGCAGGCAAAAGCCATTATAGAATCGGGCTGGCATTTATACAGTCAGGAAGTTTCAGACGGAGGTCCGATTCCAACTCATTTTAATTTTATAAAAAGTGCAGATTTTCAACTAATTGATGCTGTAAAAGAAGAAAAAGGAAAAACGATTAGTGATCCTGTTTTCAAGATGCAGATTAAGTTTTTTGAGAAAGAAACCACTTTTAGACAACGCATTAAAATACTTTCATCAAAACCTTTTAAAATCAATGCTGAGGTTGAATTTATGGTTTGTAATGATGAAAATTGTTTGCCGCCAAGTTCAGACGAATTGGAGTTTTCTGTTACGCCTTCCGCGAAAGCGAAAACTTTAATCGAAGCTGCAGTTAAGGAAGAAACGAAAGCCGAAGAAATTGATTCTGTTGTTTCTGAAGCAAAAGTAAAACCAGCAGAAATCATTCCTGCTGAGGTTGTAAAAGTGTCTAAAAAAGAACTGAAGGAAGAAAAACCGAAAGCCGAATTTAGAAACTTATGGTCGATTTTCTTACTGTCGTTTTTCTCAGGATTTGCAGCTTTGCTAACGCCTTGCGTTTTCCCTATGATTCCGATGACGGTGAGTTTTTTTACAAAGCAAAGCAAAACAAAATCGCAAGGAATTAGAAAAGCCGTTTTTTACGGAATCGCGATTATTGCCATTTATATTTTTTTAGGAGCTGTTGTAACTTGGGCTTTTGGAGCAGATTCTCTAAACGCACTTTCGACAAACGTTTGGTTCAACCTGATCTTTTTTGTGCTTTTGATGATTTTTGCTTTTTCATTTTTGGGAGCATTCGAAATTATGCTTCCAAATGCATGGGCAAACAAAGTTGATTCGCAAGCAGACAAAGGCGGAATCGTCGGAATATTGTTTATGGCTTTGGCGCTTGCAATTGTTTCTTTTTCTTGTACGGGACCAATTGTTGGAACATTATTAGTCGAAGCGGCTTCTCGCGGCGGAATCGCTCCGTTTGTCGGAATGTTTGGTTTTTCTCTGGCTTTGGCTTTGCCGTTTACATTATTTGCCGCTTTTCCAGGCTGGTTGAATTCGCTTCCAAAATCTGGAGGCTGGCTGAATTCGGTTAAAGTGTTTTTAGGATTTTTAGAAATGGCTTTGGCTTTTAAATTTTTATCGAATGCCGATTTGGTGCTGCAATTGCATTGGTTAGAAAGAGAAGCATTCTTAGCCATTTGGATAGCAATTTTCGGAACGCTGACTTTTTATTTATTTGGAAAAATTCAGTTGCCGCATGATAGTCCGATCTCAAGTTTAAGCGTTCCAAGATTAGGATTGGGCGTTGTGGTTTTAGCTTTTACGATTTATTTGATTCCCGGAATTTGGGGCGCGCCTCTTAAAATGATTAGCGGTTTTCCGCCTCCAATGCATTACAGCGAAATTCCGAATGGTTTGAATAATTCTTCGTCGAAAGAAATAACGCAAAATCTGCCAGAAGGAGCAGAGCTTGGACCGCACAATATCATGGCTTTCACCGATTATGATTTGGGAATGAAATATGCCAAGAAAATCGGAAAACCAGTTATGATTGATTTTACTGGTCACGCCTGTGTAAATTGCCGTAAAATGGAAGACAATGTTTGGTCTGACGAGAAGGTTCAGAAAATCTTAAAAGGCGATTTGGTTTTGATTTCACTTTATGTTGATGATAAAAGAGAATTACATCCTAACGAGCAGGTTACTTCTCAGATAACAGGAAAAAAATTAAAATATATTGGACAGAAATGGAGCGAATTTCAAACGCTTACTTACAAAACCAATGCACAGCCGTTTTATGTTTTGGTGGATCATAACGGCGAAACACTCAACGAAACTTCAGCTTATAATCCAGATATTCAGGAATATCTGAATTGGCTTAAAAAAGGAGTTTCAAATTTTGAGAAAAGCTAGAATTTAATATTTGTACTTTAATTATAATTATGTTGTTAATGAAAAAGGGAATAGTTTTAAAGCTATTCCCTTTTTTCGTCCTAAGAATATCAAGAAAGTAGTACTGTGTCTGGCAACACAGCAGTTTTTTGAGTAAAATTTAATGTCAGCTGATCCAAATGTCCGTAGAAAAAAGTATCTAAAACCTCCTGAAAAACAGGATGCGCATTTTCTACCTGAACAAATAAACTCATAGAAGAATGCAGTTTTTTGGCACCAAGTTCTCCTAAGATTCCTTCAGCAGATTTCTTTTTCAACGTCAGCAGCAATTTAGAAATCTCAATTAAATGTTTCGATAAAATGGGATGATTTAAAAATTCACTAGCTTCTTTAAGATCAGCAACAGCATAATAATCAGAAAGAGCACTTTTTCCAAGTCCTTTTATCTGAGGAAAAATAAACCACATCCAATGTGTTTCTTTTTTACCTTTTTTTATTTCAGATAATGCCGTCAGATAAAGTTTGTTTTGCGCATCTAAAAATCTAGTCAAATCATTCTTTGCGTAAGTCATCTCTTGATTCTGTATTAAATGGTTCGTAAATCTAATTTGTTTAATCGGTAACACTGTAATATATTTTTAATGAACTATGTCTAATTTTCGAATACCAAAAGTAGATTTGATATCTGTCATTTAGTTATAAAATTATGGCTTGGGTTTTATATAATTCAGACAAGGAGAAATGCTGTAAGATTGTCTTGTTAATTTCTTTGTAAAGTTTTGAATGATTCTAAATTCTAATGTTATTTTAATGTTCTGCAAAAAAAATGGCTCTAACTTGCGCGCTCATAAAAATTAAAATAAACGCCTTAAATCACTGAGGTTTTGAATCAAAATGATTTGATTTAATTAAACTTTCAGCCTTTTTTTTAGACTATGTTGAACAAAATTAAAAATAGCTTTTTCTGTAAATGCCTTCAGGTGTTGCTTGTCGGCTATTTTCTAATTAGCAGTTTGAACATTTCTAATAGCGTGGCTAGAGTTTTGAGCGATAATGCCGAAACTTATACCGTAAAAGGGATTACTTGTAATTTTTTGAAAAAAATCTTCAAATGCGACGGAATTCCAGAAGAACTGGATGACTATAAAACAAAAGATACCAAAACTGCCAAATTAGCAAAAGGAATTCCTTTAATGGAATATTTGATTTCTTCAGAATCATTGATGCCTAATCTTTATTTTTTAAAAGAATCAGAAGGAAAAAAATATATTGATAATACAATCTTCTCGTTTGGTTTTCATGGTAAAATAGATATACCGCCTCCTCGGCTGAATTCATAAATACTTGCTCTTTAAGGATTAGGATGAAAATCTTGATCCATGAATGCGGTTTTTGCCGTATATTTATTCTATGTAATAATCTTGTATTTATACTTAAATTCATGACACCATTTAAACGTTTTTATAACTTATTGCAGCTCGATAAGCGCGATGTGTATCAAATTATCTTCTATGCTGCTTTTGCAGGGTTAGTAAATCTTTCTCTGCCTTTGGGAATCCAAGCTATTATTAATTTTATTCAAAGCGGACAGCTAAGCGTCTCTTGGATCGTTCTCGTGATTTTGGTTACGGTTGGAGTTGGTTTTGGAGGTGTTCTAACGATTTTGCAATTGCGAATTGTAGAAAACCTACAGCAGCGAATTTTTGTGCGTTCTTCTTTTGAATTTGCGTACAGAATGCCTTTGATAAAATTTAAAGAAATGTACTCGGAGTACGCTCCTGAAAAAGCAAATCGTTTTTTCGATACTTTAATGGTACAGAAAGGAACAGCAAAACTATTGCTTGATTTCTGCACCGCATTCCTTCAGGTTGGTCTGGGGATTATTTTATTGGTTCTTTACCATTCTTTCTTCATGGTAATCGGACTTTTATTTATTGTGATTTTATGGGTAATTTTTAAATTTTCGTACAAAGACGGATTAGAAACGAGTCTTAACGAATCAAAATTTAAATATAAAGTTGCGGCATGGCTTCAGGAAATTGCTAGAAATAGAGAAAGTTTCCGCAGAAAAGGAGCTTTTGAATATGCTTTGGGAAGAAATGACAAATACGCAACCAACTATATCAATTACCGTGAAAAGCACTTTCAGGTAATGAAGAAACAATATATTCAGCTTACTATTTTTAAAGTAATTGTTACTGCTGCCTTATTATCGATCGGTGGTTTTCTGGTAATTCACCACCAAATGAACATAGGGCAGTTCGTAGCAGCTGAAATCGTAATTGTATTATTGATCAACTCAGTAGAAAAAATCATCTTCGGATTGGAGTCTTTCTATGATGTTTTGACTTCTGTTGAAAAAATCGGTCAGGTAACTGATATGGAGATTTCTTGCATTCCTCAAACTTCTGATAAAACAGAAAAAGGGATCAATATTGAGACAGAAAGCATCAATTACCATTATCCAGATCACAACAAAAAATCGCTTAAGAATATCAATTTGAAAATTTCTCAAGGAGAAAAAATTATTCTTACGGGAACAAATGGTGCTGGAAAAAGTACTTTGCTGCGATTACTTTCAGGGGTTTTAGAGCCAGAAAGCGGTGCCATGTATGTGACAGATAATTATATGAATCGTCTTAACGAAGATACGTACAGAGCGCAAGCAGGAACGTTCTTGCAAGGAGACACTTTGTTTGCCGGAACAATTCGCGAGAATATTGTTTTTGGAAATGAAGAATTAAATAGCGATGATTTAAAATGGGCTTTAGATAATGTTGGCCTTACGCCATACATTAAAACTTTCGAAAACGGTTTGGAGAATCAAATTCATCCTGGAGGTCGTGAACTTTCTGCTTCTGATGTTCAAAAAATTCTTTTGGCAAGAAGTATTGTGGGTAAACCGAATATCTTATTCTTAGAAGATCCAGTTGACAAAATGGACGATTTGACTTCAAGTAAAATTGTTGATTTTTTACTTTCTGAAGAAAACGACTGGACTGTTATTGTAACTTCTAAAAATGATATTTGGAAAAGCAAATGCAGTCGTATGATTACGATTGATGACGGAAAAATTATTAACGACATAAAGCTTTAATCATGCTCAACATATCTAAAGACAATAACGTACTTATAACGCCGGGCACCTATAAATCGATTACAAGCGTTGCCCGAAGACCACATTACAGAATTTTAAACAAAGTCATAATCGGATTTCTAATATTTTGTGTATGCTGCCTTTTTCTGCCTTGGACGCAGAATATTTCAGGAAGTGGTTCTGTTACAACTTTAAAACCAGATCAAAGACCGCAAACGGTTCATAATGCCATTGCAGGACGTATTGAAAAATGGTTTGTAAAAGAAGGAGATTATGTAAAAAAAGGAGATACGATCGTTTACATTTCGGAGATCAAAGAAGATTATTTAGATCCTAATTTGGTTAATAATACCAAACAGCAGGTCGATGCTAAAAAGATGGCTGTAGAATCGTACGGCGATAAAGTAAACTCTCTTGATGTTCAGGCGCAGTCTCTTAATACAGAAAGACAATTGAAATTACAGCAAGCGCAAAACAAAATTCGTCAGTCAAAACTGAAAATAAAAAGTGACAGTATGGATCTTGTAGCGGTAAAAACGCAACTTCGAATTGCACAAACACAATTTGATCGTTCTACTGCTTTAAACAAAGAAGGTTTAAAACCGCTTACCGATGTCGAGCAGAAAAGATTAAAACTGCAAGAATCAGAAGCTTATGTGATTACGCAAGAAAATAAATTACTAAGCAGTAAAAATGAATTGATAAATGCAAAAGTAGAAATCAATAGAATTACTGCTGAATATGCTGAAAAGATTTCGAAATCTAGAAGCGATAAATTTACTGCTTTGAGTACGCAATATGATACAGAAGCTCAGGTAAATAAACTAGAAAACCAATATACGAATTACAGGCTTAGAAATGGTTTGTACTACATTACAGCGCCACAAAGCGGGTATGTAAACCGTGCTTTATTGGCAGGTCTTGGAGAAACGATTAAAGAAGGAACTCCTGTGGTGAGCATTATGCCTTCTAATTATGATATTGCAGTAGAAACGTACGTAGATCCAATCGATTTACCGCTTGTGCATCGTGGTGCAAAAGTTCGTGTTTGGTTCGATGGATGGCCTAGAATCGTATTTTCTGGATGGCCTGGATTGTCTTATGGAACTTACGGGGGTAAAGTTGTAGCGATAGAGAATTTCATTAGTCCAAACGGAAAATACAGAATTCTGGTTTCGCCAGATGGAGAAGATCGTCACTGGCCAAAAGAATTAAGTATTGGTGCTGGTGCGCAAAGTATTGCATTGTTAGAAACCGTTTCGGTATGGTACGAGATTTGGCGAAACTTGAATGGTTTCCCACCAAACTATTATAACTCAGGAGAAAAAGAAGATAAAGGAAAGGAGAAAAAGTAAAATGAGAAATTTAGTAAAACTATTTTCTTTCTTAATACTATTTTGTTTTTCTACGCTGCACAGTCAGAATTTTAATCAAGAGGAACTTACTTTTATCGAGTTTCTTGGGTATGTAAAAAAATACCATCCGTTGGTAAAACAAGCCAATCTTGAAGTAACAAATGCTCAGGCAAAACTGATGATGGCGCGAGGCGGATTTGATCCAAAATTGGAAGTAGATTACAATAAGAAAGAATTTAAAGGCACAGAATATTATTCGTTATTGAACAGCAGTTTCAAAATTCCAACTTGGTATGGAGTGGAGATTAAAGCAGGTTTTGACGATACAAGTGGTGAATATTACAATCCGCAGAACAAAACTCCAGAAGCAGGTTTAACTTCGCTTGGAATTAATGTTGCTTTGGGACAAGGAATGTTCATTAACCAAAGAATGGCTGATGTTCGCGAAGGAAAACTTCAGGTAAAACTAAGTGATGCACAGCGAAAACTAAGAGCTATAGAAGTTTTATATCAGGCAAGTGAGGCTTATTTTGAATGGAGAAAAAGCTATAACGAAGCAGAATTGTATAAAAATTATTTAGGTTTTGCGAGCACTCGTTTTGAAGGAGTTATCAAATTAATCAAAGCGGGAGATGCGCCAGCAATTGATAGTATTGAAGCTAAAATTACAGTTAGAAACCGAGAACTGAATGTTGAAAACGGGAATTTGAAATTAGCGAAAGCAAAATTGAAACTGGCTAATTTTTTATGGATTGAAAATGTTCCAGTTGAACTTGGGGATGTAGTAAAACCAGAACAAAATCTAATTCAAACAATTGAGGAAACGCTAAGAACTGATGCGATGATGGTGGAAGTTCAATCATTAGATTCGCATCCGAAAATTCAATCTTTAGAAACTAAAATGGATATTTTGGAAGTCAATCGCCAGCTGAAAGCGAATTCATTGCTTCCGAAAATAAATGTAGGTTACAACTATATTTCAGAACCCAATTATTGGAATAATTTCAATGCTGACGATTACAAGTTTAATGTCGATTTCAGTTTCCCAATCTTCTTAAGAAAAGAAAGAGGAAGTTTAAAAATGGCAAAACTGAAAATTCAGGATATGCAGTATGATATTGGTCAGCAGCGATTGGAACTTAAAAATAAAATCAAAGCGCAGCAAACAGAAATTGCTTCGCTAAGAAAACAGAAAATTGTAATCGACAATCTGGTAAAAGATTATATGACGATGTTGAACTCAGAAGAGAAATTATTTTCGTTCGGAGAAAGTTCAATTTTCTTAATCAATTCGAGAGAAAACAATTTGGTAAGTGCTAAGCTTTCACAAATCAGTTTAGAAAACCAATTTTATATTTCGAATGCCGAATTGTATAAAATATTGGCAAACCCAGATTAATTAAAAAAAATATGCAGTCCGTACCTGTCTGCATAATACTTAGGTTTTAGATTTAAAATTGAAAAAGCTTCAGAAATTTTCTGAGGCTTTTTTTTATTTAGGAATTAAATCAAACTTCTTTAAATTTGGAACAAAGAAATTAATTAAACATGAAGCAAGCGATTGTCAATGCTGTTGTGCATACGGGCGAAGAAATAATTGAAAATGGAGTTGTAATTGTAGAAAATGGAACTATTATTTCAGTGCAGAAAGAAATTCCAAACGACATTCAAACAATCGATTTAGAAGGAAAACATCTTGCAGCAGGATTCATCGATATTCAAATTAATGGAGGAGAAAAGTGCTATTTCAGCCAAACTCCAAACGAAGAAACCATTCAGGATATTTACGATGCGAGCATGAAATACGGTACAACACATGTTTTGCCCTGTTTGATTTCTTCTTCTCGAGAAACCATTTTGCAAGGAATTGAAGCCGTTCGTGATTACATGAAAAAACACAACAACGGCGTAATCGGAATGCACTTGGAAGGCCCATTTTTGAATCCGCAAAGACGTGGCGCGCACAGTATTGATCAGGTTAGAAAACCAACTAACGAAGAACTTCAAGAAATTATCAGCAAAGGAAAAGACGTTATAAAACTCATTACGATTGCTCCAGAATGTTTCACAGAAGAACAATTGCAAATGTTGATTGAGAGCGGCATCACAATCTCAATAGGACATTCGACGATAACACATAAAGAAGCACAATTTTATTTTTCTAAAGGAATAAATCTGGTTACGCATTTATTTAATGCCATGACACAATTTGGACATCGCGAACCAGGTTTGGTTGGAGCTGTTTTTGAAAATGAAGACGTTTACGCGCCAGTAATTTTAGACGGCGTTCATTGCGATTATGCTGCCGCTAAAATCGCTTACAAATTGAAACAAGAGAAATTCTTTTTAATTAGCGATGCCACTTTTTTAGGACGAAAAGTAGTCAATTTTAAATGGGATAATTTTGATGCTCATTTAGTAGACGGTTTCTACAGAAATGAAGATGGGAATCTGGCAGGAGCTTCAATTTCGATGGAAGAAGCGGTTCAAAATGCTTATAACCACCTTAATGTTTCAGCAGATGAAGCTATAAAAATGGCAACGACAAGAGTGGCATCTGCAATTGGCATGAAGGATAAATTAGGAAAAATTAAAGCTGGTTTTCCTGCAAGTTTTGTTCAATTCAATGCCGATTTATCGACTATCAAAACTTTAGATCTAACAAAATAGTTACTTTACAATCTGACTTTTAAGTATAGTAGGTTTTTATAAAATTTACTTTTCAGTATATTTTATATTCATATTTTTCTTGCAATAGACTTGTTTATAACAAGCATATTTATAGTTTTGCAGGATATTTAACCCCAAACCTACTTTACTTACTGATGAGAAAAAACACTCACTTTTTTGTATTTGCCTTATTGGCAAGTATTATTTTTGGTTGTAGTGATGATGGCGAAAACTACAAGCCAAATTACCTTCCAAGTATCGATGCTTCGGCTTTGCCAGCAGAAAACAAACCGATGACAATGTTTGAAGATGACGAAAGTCCTTCAAAAATGTATGATAAAACAGATCGTTGGTTTCGTGTAAACGAACCATTTCAAGTTATTCAAAAGGGAAAAGATTCTGTACAAATTTCACTTTATTCTCCGGTTGGATTGACAGATGTAAAAGTGTACGCAAAACTGCCGAATTACAATAAGAAATTTTTACTTTTTAGTTTTTCAAAAGTTCCTGCTTTCCACCGTTCATTTCATAAAATTCCTTTGACGGAACAGAAAAACGATTATTTGTTAGAAACAGGAAATACCGTAACGATCGATAAAATCGAAGGATTTTCTTCTGGAGCAATTGAATTTTCTGTAGAATCGGAAGATCCTTTATTTCAGAAATTCAAAAAAATAAAATCAAATCATTTAGTTCAGTTTCATGATGGATACCACATTAACGAATTGGGGAAATTTCTTCCAATGAATCCAACTTTGGCAAAAGAGGCGATTACGATGATTATCAATTATTCGTATGCATTGAGCCATCCTATGTATTACAGCACTTTTACCAATTTCGATAAATACAAGCAAGAACAGGCAGCTGCAGCAGGAACAGGCATAAACGGAGCTCTAAACTGGCACGGAAATGCTGATGATGTTGACGGAGTTTACGATTATTATTCTAAAGAAGAAATCGAAAAAATATACTGGAATTATCTAGACAAAAGAACCGTTTGGCTGGCTATGGTAGGGGGAGATTCTGCTTGGGGCGGAGGAAATCTGGCATCGCAATGGGAATCGGGTTATGTAACTGGACATTGGGTAGGAGAAATGTCGGTTTGGTCTCACGAATATTCACATCACATTGGTTTTAACCACAGCAGTAATTTAGCAAACAGCGGAGAGGGCGGAGGCCAGCAAGAAATGCTAACCGATTTTTATAAATACTTGATTCACTTAAATGATCTTCCGTTTACAGATCCAGATGTTTTAAAAACGTACACCAAAACGGCTTACGTAAAAGGAACTTATAAAAAACCAGTATTTAAAATCGATCCTAAAAATCCATTTTTAGTGAAATATAAAGGAGAAGGAAAATGGAACTAAAAAATAAATTACACATGAAACATATCCTGCCTCTAATTTTAGCACTTTGTTTGTTTACAAGCTGCAGTAAAGACGAAGTTGCATCTAAAGATTATACTTATTATTATCCGACTGATGAAGCTTCTATTACTAACGAAAATATTCCAGGAAGCACAGAAGCATTTGATCCAAAAGGGATTGCAGTTGCAAACGAGAAATTATATGTGATTAACGGAAATGTTCTAGAGATTTTTAATGCTCTGACATTGGCACACCTTAAAACAATAAAAGAATACACAAAAGGAGCGACAACTATTCCGTTGACTAGTTTAACATCGGTTTCTGTTGATAATGGCCGAATTTATGTAGGTAGCACAGAATCTAGATTATTTGTTTTTGATGAGACTACAAATGCCGGAATCAGTACGGTTGGAAACGGTCAGTGGTGGCAGACTTTTGTACACGTTTTTGGTGTTGTGGCAAAAGACGGATTGGTTTTCGTAAAAGAAAAAGAAAAAAGCATAAAAGTGCTTGACGCTTCTCAAATTACAGAAACAAGCGATTGGAATTTAAAACCTATTGCTAAATTGAATACTTTAAACGGATTTACAGAAGTGTATTCGTTAGATGTTTCTGATGGAAATCTGGTTGTAGCAGGAAGAGATGCAAAAAGTTACTTGTATTATAACATTGCCAACATTAAAGCAAATGCAGCTGCTTCGCTAACAACTCCTATTGAACCGCAAAAAGTTCCATTTGTAGATGTAAAACCTATTGCAGTATCATTCAGTAAAGATTGGGCAGTTACTTCAGAAAATGTAGGAAGTGCGTCTTATTTAAAATTATACACTAAATCAGAATTCGTTAAAATGAATTACAACACTGTTTTGAGCGTTTCTGATATTTTAGGGCAAAATCCTTTCGGAACAATTGTCGGTACAGCTCAGCTTGACGACCGTATTTTCTTATCGGATAACACCAATAAAAAAATTAGAGTAATAAAAATCAATAAATCTGTAATTGCAGAACAGAATAATTAAGATTTAAATTTCAATCTTTAAAATTCCAAATTCCAAACTTCAAATCGGAGTTTGGATTTTTTTTGAGTTGAAAATAAAACATAAAAAATGAAATATTAAAAACCTACTAAATTGATAGGGAAATAAAAGTTTTAAAAATTTATGCGTAAAAATTGAAAATAACTGTTTAAATTTGCACTCGCTATGAAGAAACAGAACCAGAAAATGAATAATTATTATCGTCGCAGCATGATGTGCTGTGTTGCTGTAATGGCATTTATTGAACTGGCTTATATATAAAATGATAAAATTTATTTCAAAAAGGCCTTTCAACTAATTTATGGAAGGCTTTTTTGTTTTTAAAACTCAAAAAATGATTGAATTAAAAAATGTAACCAAAACTTTTCATCAGAAAGACAAAATCGTTTCGGCTTTGTCTGATGTCTCTCTGACAGTTCCTGAAGGGAAAATTTTTGGTGTAATTGGAACTTCTGGAGCAGGAAAAAGTACGCTGATTCGCTGCGTCAATTTGTTGGAAAGACCAACTTCTGGCGAAATTATAGTTGATGGTAAAGCTTTGATGCAATTATCAAATGCAGAATTGGCAATCGAAAGAAGACAAATCGGAATGATTTTTCAGCATTTCAATCTGCTTTCTTCAAGAACAGTTTTTGACAATGTTGCTTTTCCGTTAGAATTGGCTGGAATTTCAAAAAGCGAAATCAAAACGCGTGTTTTAGAATTATTGCAATTAGTCGGTTTGGCTGAAAAAGCAAATGATTATCCGGCAAGTCTTTCGGGCGGACAAAAACAAAGAGTAGCAATTGCGAGAACTTTGGCTAATAATCCGAAAGTGCTTTTGTCTGATGAAGCTACAAGCGCATTAGATCCTGCAACAACAAGATCGATTTTAAATTTATTGAAAGACATTAACAAACGCTTGAATATTACAGTTCTGTTGATTACGCATCAAATGGAAGTGGTAAAATCAATTTGTGATGAAGTGGCAGTAATAAGTCACGGAAAATTAATAGAGCAGGGAAGTGTTGGAGAAATCTTCGCAGATCCGAAACATGAATTGACAAAAGAGTTTATTGCTTCGTCTTTACACATCGATGTTCCAGCGGTTTATCAAGAGAAATTACAAAAAGAAGATAATGGAAACTTGAATCCGTTACTGAAATTAGAAATGACAGGAAAATCGGTTAACGAGCCTGTTATCTCAGAAGTTTCAAGACTTTTTGATACCGATTTCAAAATTGTAAGCGCACAAATGGATCAAGCTGGTGAAGTGAATTTTGGTGTAATGCTGATTGAACTTTCAGGAAAACGCGAAAACTACAATGCTGCGATTCAATATTTTAATTCAAAACACATTAAAACAGAAATTATAGGTTATGTCTGATTCTCTTATAGATTTATTATTAAAAGGAACATGGGAAACCATTGTTATGACTTTTGTATCGGGCTTTTTCGGTTTTTTATTAGGACTTCCAACAGGAATTTTGCTTTTCTTGACTCGTAAAAATCAGATTCTGGATCAACCCGTTTTAAATAGAACATTATCCGTTGTGGTTAATGTTTTTCGTTCAATTCCATTCATTATTTTAATCGTTTGGATGATTCCGTTTACACGTGCAATCGTTGGAACTTCAATTGGTGTGAGTGCGGCTTTGGTTCCGTTAAGCATTGGCGCAGCGCCGTTTATTGCTCGTTTGGTAGAAAACAGTTTGCTAAGTCTTCCGCCGGGATTAATAGAAGCA
>Ga0190282_1061_pt1 | contig 49952 bp, 48 predicted proteins | sample ZER3_100Endo_I3_FD_131024 | JGI IMG/M metagenome (GOLD analysis project Ga0190282, IMG submission 131024) | Enriched cells of freshwater protists from Biology Centre CAS, Ceske Budejovice, Czech Republic - ZER3_100Endo_I3 | ecosystem: Environmental > Aquatic > Freshwater > Unclassified ...
CAGGAATTTACTATGACTTACAGGTTACAGGGATTTTAAGGGGTTATGAAGGCCTGATCAATGGAGATTTCATTGAGATGGACCGGAAATCTGTGGCAAACATCATCCAGCGCGGAGGAACAATTTTAAAAACAGCCAGGAGCGATTCTTTTAGAACGATTGAAGGAAGAAAGCAGGCATATGAGCAATTAAAGACCCATCATATTGATGCTTTAATAGTGATCGGGGGAGACGGAACATTTACCGGTGCAAAATTATTTAGCCATGAATTTGATTTTCCTGTTCTGGGTTTGCCTGGTACGATTGACAACGACCTTGAGGGAACGGATTTTACAATTGGATACGATACAGCAATCAATACGGTTATTAATGCAGTAGATAAGATCCGGGATACGGCCGAGTCTCATGACAGGCTGTTTATTGTAGAGGTGATGGGCAGAGATTCAGGATTGATTGCGTTAAGAAGCGGAATTGGTGTAGGCGCAGAAGCAATTATGATCCCTGAGGCCAATATGGGTGTGGATGGTTTGGTAGAAAGATTGGAAACCGGCCGTAAGGATAAGGCGTCGAAAATTATCATCGTGGCAGAAGGCGACGAAATTGGCGGTGCCTTTAATGTCGGGGAAGTTTTAAAGAAAAAGTTTCCTGCATATGACATCCGGGTTTCTGTTTTAGGGCATATACAGCGGGGAGGAAGACCAAGCTGTATGGATAGGGTTCTTGCAAGCAGACTAGGTGTTGCGGCTGTAGAGGGTCTTCTACATGGGCAGTCAGGAGAAATGGTTGGTTTAAAGAACCGGGAGATCTTATTTACTCCGTTTGACCATGCGATTAAGCATATCGATGCAAAGGAAATAAGTCCGGCCTGGCTTAAGCTGGTGGAGATCTTATCCCTGTAAATAAATAAAAAAAGAGCCCAGATCTGGGCTCTTTTTTTATTCTATGATAACGGCTGTGCCTGTTGCAGCAACCATAAGCATGCTTCCGCCGCTGCCCACGGTTTCGTAATCGAGGTCTACACCTATTATTGCGTTGGCGCCCATTGCTGCTGCGTATTGCTGCATTTCATTGATTGCTGTATTTTTCCCTTCTCTGAGTACTTGTTCATAAGATCCGGAACGGCCCCCAACGATATCGCGGATGCCGGCAAACAGATCTTTAAAAATGTTGGCACCAATGATGGTTTCGCCACTTACAAGGCCAATGTATTTAACTACTTTCCTGCCTTCTACTGTATTGGTTGTTGTAATTAACATCTGAATAGGTTTTTAATACTTTGATGTCAATCAGCGGAAAATGTTACAATAATTTATCCAGGACTTCCTGCCAGTTGTTGACTCTTTCATAATCGGTAAGTAACAGGTTGTGGGGGGAAGTAAATAAGAGCTTCCTTCCCTTAAATCCAACAAAGTTTTTTGCGCGGTCATCGATCATAATGTCTACGTCTACAATTTTATCGCCACAGAACATAATGTTTTTCCAGACGATAAAAGGAAAGTGTTCCTGCAACCAGTCATGTTTGTCTACCAGAGAGTTTCTGAATTCCATCGCGGCTGAAACAATATACACATCGTATTTTTCCTGTAATTTTTTAACAGCTTCGATACTTCCTTCCAGGGGCTCGAGATCACGGAAAAAACCAGGCTCATTGATATAGTCAAACCATTTGTCTTTTGTGTGTTCCGGTACGTGCTGATAAATTTCATTTCCGGGTTCGAGGATCAGATCCAGCGGAACACCATAGTCGCGGTTATAAAGCTGAATAAATTTCTGTATTGGATCGGCTAACACTTCGTCCATGTCTATTGCTATTCTCATGTCGTTCTTTATTTTGAAAGTGAATGGGATTATCATCTGAAGGGGATGATCCCAGAGGTTTTTCGCTGGCGGCAAATATCCTCTTTTAGATACACAGTTATGTAAAATGAATTTAAAATTATTGCATCTTGTTAATCATTAGTATTTTAATTACTTTTGCAACCCCGCAAGCATGAGGCTCCGGGAACTATGTTGAATACATAAACTTTAAAAAAGAATGGCAACTAAAATCAGATTGCAAAGATTCGGTAAAAAAGGCAAACCTTTTTTCCACGTGGTGGTAGCGGATTCCCGCTCACCGAGAGATGGTAAATTTATTGAGCGTTTAGGTTCATATAACCCAAACACCAATCCGGCTACTATCGATTTAAACTTCGATAAAACATTAGACTGGGTAAACAAAGGTGCTGAGCCTACGGATACTGCCCGTGCTATCCTTTCTTACAAAGGTGTTTTGTACAAAAAACACTTAGAAGGCGGAGTTAAAAAGGGTGCTTTAACTGCAGAACAGGCAGATGCTAAATTTGCTGAGTGGCTGGGTGCTAAAGATGGCAGAATCGAAGGTAAAAAAGACAGCTTGACTAAATCTAAAGAAGAAGTTAAAAAAGCTGCATTAGCTGCTGAGGCTAAGAAAAACGCCGATCGTGCTGCTGCCCTTGCAATTAAAAATGCTCCGGTAGAAGAGGTTGTAGAAGAAACTCCTGAAGAGGTTGAAGAGGCTCCTGTAGCTGAAGCGGCCACAGAAGAAGCTCCTGCTGCAGAAGCAACTGCTGAAGAAAGTAAAGAAGAAAACGCATAGTAATTTTATTGTGCTTTGAGATAGCGAAGGGTCTTTCATAGAAATGATCTTTCGCTATTTTGCTTTTGGATGCTTTTGTTGCTGATTAGTGAGCCTTAAGCTAAAACAGAATTATACGAAGCCAAACCCAACAGAATATCGTGAAAATAGAAGAAGCATTTTATATAGGTTATATCACCAAGACAAAAGGATTAAAAGGAGAGGTACAATTGTATTTTGAATATGATGAACCTGATTTGCTTGATCTTGATATCGTTTTTGCGGATATTAATGGTAAACTGGTCCCTTTCTTTGTGACCTCGTGTAAGCTTCAGCCCAATAGTACAGGTAATTTGTATTTCGAGGATATAGATCATATTGATAAGGCGCAGGATTTGCTAAAGAAAAAAATATATCTTCCGCTTAACAAAATGCCGGATCGCTCTGATGAGGAGTTTCATTATAATGATTTAAAAGGTTTCATCGTAATTGATCAGACCCATGGAGAACTGGGGGAAATCATAGAAGTAAATGAATATCCTCAACAATTCGTTGCCACGATTGCCCATAAAACAACAGAAATATTATTTCCGCTGAATGAAGATATGATCGTGGAAATAGATGAGGATGAAGGCACCTTGCATGTAGACCTTCCAGTAGGGCTGCTGGATATATATATCAACCCCTAATCTTATCTTTGTACTATGCGTTTTGATATCATAACTGTTTTACCCGGGCTTTTAGAAAGCCCGTTTGCACACTCTATTCTGCTTAGGGCACAAAAAAAAGGCATTGCTGAAATTTTTGTTCATAATTTAAGGGATTACGCGACAAACAAACAGAAAAGCGTAGATGACTATCCGTATGGGGGTGGGAGTGGTATGGTGATGTCTATAGAGCCTTTTGCAGCCTGTATAATATCACTCAAAGCAGAAAGGGAATATGACGAAGTTATATTTATGAGCCCGGATGGAAAAACGCTGAACCAAACCATTGCCAACGAACTATCTGGCAAGGGCAATGTAATGATTCTCTGCGGACATTATAAGGGCATAGATCAACGCATCAGAGATCTATTTGTAACAAGAGAGATTTCAATAGGGGATTATGTTCTTTCGGGTGGAGAGTTGCCTGCTGCGGTACTTGTTGACGCTGTGGTAAGGTTAATCCCCGGAGTATTGAATGATGAAACGTCTGCTTTATCAGATAGCTTTCAGGGGGAGCTTCTTGATGCACCTGTTTATACACGCCCTGCCGAATGGAACGGGTATAAAGTTCCTGATGTGCTATTGAGCGGCCACGAGGCCAGGATTAATGAGTGGCGTCACGAGCAGGCATTGATCAGGACCCGTGATCGTCGCCCTGATTTGCTGGAGGATTAGCGGTCTCTGGATAACAAAGAGATGATCGTTTCCTTATCTTTAATTTGTTCTTTAAGTGCAGCAAGCATTTCCCTGCAATTTTTTAAATTTGCTTTTACATCACTATAATTTTCTTTTGATTCTGACAGCGCCTGCGGTTCAATGCCTTTCAGATTATAAGTGGCCAGGTTTGTTTGGAAAAAAATGCTGGGAGCCACTTCTAATATTTTAGCCATTTCAATCAGATCATTGTATTTTATTGACCCTTTAATAAGGCTTAGCTTCAATCCATCAAAAGTTTTGCTCATTTCTTCCGCTAGCCAGCTCATTGGTCTGTTCCTTTCTTTTAGCAGTCCGTCGACGATCGTTTTTAAAACCATAAAAAATTAGTTTATATTTTTGTTTGTCATAAAAAAATCGGTATTTTTACAATAAAATATTATGCTTTTAGCCGCATAATTTTTATAAATGTACAAATAATATAGTATTTTAATCAATTAAAAATGGCGAAAAGAATTATTAATGATGGTGATCTTAGAAAATATAAGATCAATGAATGTTTACTGAAATTACCAATAAATGAACACAGAGAGGCAGTAAGACTGATGCCTAAAGAAATAGGAATATCGCTTAATACTTTTCACAATTACAGAAATATTCTGCTGAATGATCCACAGGATATACCTCATGAAAGGGTGGTTAGGCTTGAGCGATTCTTTGGCCTTAGGCAAGGTGAATTGCTCAACAGGACGATTAAAGGAAGCGTATTAAAGGATCTTCTGCTAAGGGAAAGGAAATATAATCCATAATTAGCCCATTGAGAATCTACTTCAAAAAACAACTTGCGGATAAAACATGAAAGAACTTAGAAAGTACAAAATTGATGAGATGATGAATAAACTGAACCTGCCAAAATATAAAGCGGCTTTAAAAATCATCCCAAAAACTTTAGGTATTGCATTCAATACCTTTCACAATTATAGAAAACTAAAAGTCGGGGATAAGTCTGATATCCCGTACGGACAGGTAAGAAAACTGGAAATCCTGTTTAAGATAAAAGAAGGGGGACTGGCTAATTTTACTGCCGAATGCAAGAGTCTGGATACCCTTATTAAGGAAGAAGGGATACAATAATCTGATATTTGACCGGACAACAGCCTTGTTGGAAATGAACATGTTGGGGATAAAGTATGTGGAAATAACAGAGAATGTTGAAAAAAATAAAATTCCCTTTTTTTTATAAAATAAAATTCCTAATATTGCAGTCCGATTTTAAACAACAAAAAATCGGCTTAATAGCTTAAAATCATGGATTTAGTAAAATTTGTTGAAGAGCAGGTAATCGCAAAAAATGAGTTTCCTGCATTCAAATCAGGAGATACAGTGAGTGTTCACTATAAAATTCGCGAAGGTAATAAAGAACGTATTCAGATTTACCAGGGTGTAGTATTGCAGCGCAATAGTGTTGGTGCTAACGAAACGTTTACCGTTCGTAAAATGTCTAATGGTGTTGGTGTTGAACGTATCTTCCCGATCAATTCTCCAAACATCGCTAAAATTGAGGTTAACAGCCACGGTAAAGTTCGCAGGTCAAAACTATTCTACTTGCGTGAATTAACCGGAAAAGCAGCCCGTATCAAATCTAAGAGAGTTTAAATACAAACTTAGCTGTAATAATATTGGCCTCCTGGATCATATCTGGGAGGTTTTTTTATAAGTAATTTTTTAGGATTGTTAAAACCAGATACAATTTCTCTAAGTTTGTTCAACAAATTATTCAGGGCGAACAGGCTGGCCTGATGTAGCGTATCCGGTATTTTTTGAAAAGTGAGATATAAAGAACGGTCAAAAGGGTTTAAATAACTGATTCCGAAACTGAATCAAAGCAATTGATTTAAAATATGAATAATGTCTTTTTTGACGAGATTTTTTGGGGAAATACAGTAAAGCAGTACTGTTTTTTGGTGGGATTTGTCTTGCTTGGCCTTATTTTTAAACGGATTGTGTCCAGGCTGGTGAGTGTCGTCCTGTTCACCGGATTTAAGAAATTCGCGCAGGATATAAATGACGGGACATTTGTGTCTCTGCTGTTAAAGCCGATCGAATCATTCATTACTTTTTGTACATTTTATCTCGCCATTAACCAGATCAAACATCCCCTGGATGTAATTATATGGCATCGGGTAAAACCGAAACTGGATATTACAATTGGAGACTTTGTAGATAAAGCATTTCTTTTTCTGATCATCCTTTCCATATTCTGGATTATCCTGAGAATTGTGGACTTCATTGCCCATGTGTTAAAATATAAAGCATCGATAACTCAAAATAAAGCCGATGATCAATTGATCCCTTTTCTAAAGGAACTTACCAAAACGATCATTTGTTTCGTTGGCTTTTTTGTTCTGCTGGGGTTTGTATTTGAGATAAATGTACTTACGCTGATTACCGGGCTGGGTATCGGGGGTATTGCTATTGCCCTTGCTGCGAAAGAAAGCCTGGAAAATCTTATAGGATCTTTTACTATTTTCCTGGATAAGCCATTTACTGTTGGAGATGTAGTCAAAGTTGATGGTATAGAGGGGGCGATTCAAAAGGTCGGGTTCAGAAGTACCTGGCTGACCAGTCCTGATAAAACGACGATTGTTATCCCAAACAAGGCAATGATAGACGGGGTACTGGAAAATGTTACACTACGGGATTACAGAAGGGTAAATTTTCATATTAACCTGACTTATGAAACAGGATCAGAAGTGGTAAAGAATATACTGATTGCTATTAATACATACCTGGAAGATAACCCGAATACCCGCGACGGATATGCTACGTTTGATAATTTTGTAGATTCGGGATTAAGTATACAGGTTATCTACCTCGTGATCAGCATGGAGCACAGGCAATACGTTCAGGTTAAGGAAGAGATCAATTTTAAATTAATAGCGATTGTTAGGGAGCAGGGGTCTGATTTTGCTTATCCTACCCAGCGGTCAATCACAGATCAGAGAAACTAAACCAGTTCGGCCAGTACCGTTATTCCTCCTTTTACGACCTGATCGAGTTCAAGGTTGACCTTGGTGCCCACAGGTAAAAAGATATCCACTCTGGAGCCGAATTTGATAAATCCGAATTCCTTTCCCTGTTCAACGGTATCTCCTTCCTTGACATACCAAACGATACGTCTCGCCAACGCACCGGCTATTTGTCTAAATAGTACTGGAGTTCCGTTTTTATGCTCTACTACCACGGTGGTACGTTCATTTTCCGTTGATGATTTTGGATTCCATGCAGCAAGATATTTGCCTGGGTGGTATTTGAAGAACTTAACTAGCCCTGAAATCGGATTCCTGTTGATATGAACGTTAACAGGAGACATGAATATGGAAACCTGTAATCTCTTATCTTTAAAGTATTCACCTTCTTCAGTTTCTTCTATAACGACAACTTTTCCGTCTGCAGGACAGATCACCAGGTTTTCACCTGAAGTAAATGAACGACCGGGGTTTCTGAAAAACTGCAGAACGATCAGGAACAGAGAGAGAGAAAAAATATATACAAACCATCTAAGCCAGGTTACATCAGCAAATTTATAGTCGACAACTGCGTTTAGAATAAAGATAAACAAGAGAGATAAAGCGATGGTGGTATAACCTTCTTTGTGTATGGTCATTTGTATTTAGAAATTTGTTTTTGCAAAATTGAGAAAAAAAAATCGCATTATAGCTAATGGGATTCTAGAGATTTGGCTCTATAGATATCCTTTAGGTTTCTGCCAAGTCCGTTATAATCCAGACCATATCCTACAACGAATTCATTAGCGATTTCAAATCCGACATATTCAACCTCTTCGTGGCTGGTTCTGAGCGCCTCTGGCTTTAGTAATAAAGTGCAAACTGCAACTGATGATGGTTTTTGCTTGTAAATTTCTCCAAGAATATAGTCCAGTGTAAGACCTGTATCTACAATATCCTCGACTACAATTACATCCCTGTTATGCAGGTTTTCAGGCAGGCCGAAGATTTCTTTTATATTTCCGTTACTTTCAGTGCCATTATAGGATGAGACCTTGATAAAACCAACCTCACAGGACATTTTTACTTCTTTTAGCAGATCAGCCATAAAGAGGAAGCTGCCATTTAATACTCCAATAAAAACCGGACAACGGGATTCATAGTCTACATCGAGCTGAATGGCAATCAGACGGGTTCTTTTGCTGATCTGATCATTCTCAAGCAGAATTTCAAATATTTTATCTTCTATCCGGACGCTGTTCATGAGTTTTTTTTATGATGGCTTCGCTTCTTTTTTTTGCTTCTCCAATAGTTCTTCCAGTTCATTCTCTTTTCTGCGCTGTTCCCTTCGTTCCTGTCTGAGTTCTTTTCTGGTTTTTTTTACGGTATCGGGAGCAACGACTGCTGACTTGTTAACGCTGTCTTTCTTCGGGGAGCCAAACAACTTGTCAAATAAGGTTTTGGAGTCATCCTGTGTTTCAATTGCAGGGAGAGGATCGTCAGTGTCAAAAGCGGTAGTGTCTATGGTCGAAGAATCAGGAAGCAGATATTGCCTTAAACCTTCCCTTAGATGTACATTATAGAAGCCGTATCCGCTGCTATCAGGAGGGGTCAAACCCCGTTTAGCCATAATGCTGCCAATGTACTTAAAATAGGGATATAGATAGTCTTTTAACCCCCCGTCTGCGCGGAATTTATAGAGTGCGATTTTTGGTCTGGGAACAATGTTAGCCAGAAATATACCTTCTCCTATATTTAATTCAGCAGGAGACTTCCCAAAGTAATGTCTGGTAGCCTCGCCGATTCCGTAAACATTCTGACCCATTTCTATGATGTTAAAATAGACTTCAAGCATTCTGTTTTTGGTCATCAGGTGATTATTTTCAATCAGCCACACGATGAGTATTTCCTCAGCCTTTCGTGCAAGCGTTTTTTGCCGACTTAAGAAGACATTCTTTACCAACTGCATAGAAATGGTACTTCCGCCTCTTACAAATTTCTTTTCTTTAAAATTTACGGCAAATGATTTCCTGATGGACTCCTGTACAAAACCTTTATGAGTGAAAAAGGAGGGGTCTTCAGAAGTTAATATGGCGTTCTTAAAATTACTGGACACTTCAGAAAGCGGGGTGAAGTTTGGATTGGACGGGCCAATCACAATATCCCGCATTTTTTTGCCATTCTCATAAGGTGTATAGACAAATTCTTTATTGATCTTTTGCAGATTTGTCTTCCCCCAGTGGAGGATCTTAAAGTTTGTTGGGGTCAATCCGGAGTAAAACTTAACGCTGTCGGGCTCGGAACTGTTAAGGTAGAAAGACAGATCATACCTGACCTTTCCGCTTACTTTTAAGCCTTCCAGGGATTCAAAAAGACCTTTTGGGAAGGAGTTCAATACCTGTTGAGCATCCTGCTCTGGTGCTTGCAACTTAACTTCATAAATCTTATCAGGAGACAGAGTATACTTGAGATAGGGATGTATAGAGGCCTGTTTTAAAAATACGGTTGATGAACTGTCTAAAGCAATATAATTTGGCCCGACCAATAAATTTGCGTCAATTTTTGCATCTGGAATGACTACATCATTGGAGGCGATTTTTTCATGATTGATCAACAGATTCTTTACTGCCCATGAACCTTCTATTTTAAAATCATCGCCACTGTAACCCGCATTTTTCATTTGTGTTCTGACTGTATCAAAACTTAGTCTGGCATGTAGCTTATGATTCAGATAAGGAAGTTCCACGGGTTTATTTTCTGCAAACAGGATCACATCCAGTTGTTTCTTGCCGGGTTTTACTAAGCCATTCAGGTGCCATATAGATTCTTCATCATTGACGATGATGGTAGAGTTCAGTTTTCCGTCTGTGATCGTTGCGGTTGGAGTATAGAATTTTAGCTTTGCAGTATCATTATCGTTTACCTTTAACATAAGATTCTTTATTTCCATGTTATCGGGAATTTTATAAAGAAGCTGATTTAGCAGATCGTGTGCAAGGGTACTTAGATTTACACTTGCCTTAGTTTCAGTGCTGTCCTTTTTCTTGCGTTTGAGAATAAAATCCAGATTACTCAAGGAATCCTTAAAGACGATGTTCAGAATACCTTTATTCAGGTTCAGCTCCGATAATTTTACATTTCCAAAAATAAGCGGCCACAATTTTACTCCGATAATGATGTCATTAATCTCTGTCAGCGTATCCCTGGCCCTGGGTACCACTGTGATATCTTTCATGTGTACAGTGCTCAGGCCGCTAAAACCGGCTTCTCCGATCTTTACCTGAAGGCCATAGTCCTTATCGGCTTTTGAAACGGCTTTAGCCATCATTTTTTTTAATAAAGCTTCTCTTTTACTGTAGGCGATGCTGCCGGAGAGGATTAAAAGTATAACAAACACCCCTATAATCCAAGCGCCGATCTTAATGTACTTTTTGGGGATTTTTATTTTTGGAAGATGCATGCCGTAAAATAGATATTTATTGCTAACGTTAAATGGTACTGTTTATTTCGTGTTAAAAATACACTTAAATACACTAATGTCAACTAAAGCACCTGGTGTTTTGTTTTGGTCTCCGCCTGCTTATTCAGCTTTTTGCAATATTATCATGGGGTTAAGTGAATGCATCGGCAGTTTTAGTTAATTTTGAACGATGACAATTAGCCCAGAACAAGTTTTAGCAGCCCTGCGTAATGTTGAGGATCCGGATCTCAAAAAAGATCTGGTTACCCTGAACATGATCAAGGACCTAAAGATACAGGACAACCTGGTTAGTTTTACTTTGGAATTAACCACTCCTGCCTGCCCGATGAAGGATATGCTCAAGAATGCTTGTACCAATGCTGTCAAACATTTTGTACACCCGCAGGCAGAAATAAATATCAATGTGACTTCGAGAGTGACCAGACCGATGGATACCAGCAGCCTTAAGGCCATCAGTAATATTATCCTGGTTTCATCAGGGAAAGGCGGGGTAGGTAAATCAACTGTAGCCAGCAACCTGGCGGTTTCCCTGGCTGCAGACGGAGCCAGAGTTGGACTTATTGACGCAGATATTTATGGACCTTCTGTTCCTACTATGTTTGATCTGGTAGGTGCAAGACCAGGTGCAAGAGAGACAGAAGATGGAAAAACACTAATCCTTCCGATTGAAAAATATGGAATAAAAATTCTATCCCTTGGTTTTTTTGCGGACCCGGATCAGCCTGTGCCTTGGCGCGGACCAATGGCATCAAATGCAGTGAAGCAATTGTTTAATGATGCTGACTGGGGTGAACTGGATTACCTGATTGTGGATCTCCCTCCCGGGACCGGTGATATCCACATCACGATCACGCAAAGCTTTCCGATTGCAGGAGCAATCGTAGTGACTACACCTCAGCAGGTCGCGCTTGCTGATACCCGTAAGGGGCTCGCCATGTTCAGAATGCCCGGTATAAATATTCCCGTGCTTGGGGTCATAGAAAACATGGCCTATTTTACTCCGGAAGAATTGCCCGGCAACAAATATTATTTATTTGGCAAAGATGGCGGCAAGGAGCTGGCAAAAACCTTCGGTGTACCCTTCCTAGGAGAGATCCCCATAGTACAGAGTATTTCCAGTTCAGGAGATAACGGCTCCCCGATTGCGCTGGACCTCCAGGATAAATTATCTGTTTCATTCTCTGAAATAGCTGGAAGAGTAGCGCAGCAGGTGGCGATAAATAACGCACAAACCGTTAATTGATAAAAATTTACTATTTTTATATTTTAAAACATAACCAATGAATTTAACAGAACAAGTTGAGCAAGCATTAGAAAGTATTCGTCCATACCTTATTGCGGATGGTGGAGATGTTGCCATAGATGAGATTACAGAGGATAAGGTGGTTAAATTAAAGCTATTGGGTAACTGTGGGTCCTGCAAGATGAGTTTTATGACGATGAAGGCAGGAATTGAACAGGCAATTATGAAGGCTGTACCAGAGATTACCTCTGTTGTAGCGATTAATCTAACTGAATCAGTATAAATCTTTTAACACTATTTAACAGGCTGTTTGTTTAAAATACAGCTATGTTTGCATTATGAAGTACGCTTTAACCATCATATTGCTTCTTTTTATTTCTTCTGCTTTTGCCCAGCAAACAGATGGGAATAAAAAACTGATCCAGTTTTCCGGTATAATTACCGATATGGACAGCAACAGTGTGGTGCCCTATGTAACTGTCACCAATCTGACCAATAAAGGTCATAAATATGCGGCAAACTATAAGGGCTTTTTTTCTTTCATTGCTCATCCCGGTGACACCATTCAGTACTCCGCGGTTGGATATCGGGATCTTATATTGGCTATTCCTCAGGTAATCGATGATACAAAGTATACCGCTATGATCAAGCTAAAGGCAGATATTATCAACCTGCCAACAGTTCGTGTATATCCATGGGCTACGGTAGAAGAATTTACCAGAGATTTCATGGCAATGAAAATCGCGGATGATGACTATCTTCTCGCGCTCAAAAATCTTTCTCAGGAAAATATCAGCGGAATGATCCAGACTCTTCCAAGAGACGGTGGAGAAATTCAAAGCATTAACTATCGCTTAAATCACGACAGAGCACTCAATAAAAATATGGTCCAGACCAATCCTTTGCTGAATCCTTTTGCCTGGGGTAAGCTCATGCAGTCGATCTTTAATGGAGACAAAAATAAAAGCTCGGGTAATTAATTAACGTTTGCGCTTTTGATTTGGAAATTTCATCTTATAATCTGCATGAATATTTCCTTTGGAAATTGCATCCAACTTACTTTTTAGCATTCTTTTACGCAGTAGTCCCAGCTTATCGGTAAACAGCGTACCTTCTATGTGGTCATATTCATGCTGGATCACTCTCGCTGGCATGCCAGTTACTTCTTCCTCATGAAGTGCCCAATTTTCATCGTAATATCTGATTCTTACATTCGGCTTTCGCATTACATCTTCACGGATCTCCGGAATACTAAGACATCCTTCGTTAAAAGCCCATGGTTCCCCTGTTTCTTCAAGTATTTCAGCATTAATGAATACTTTTTTGAAGCTGTCCTTGTCTTTTTCATCAGCACCTGTGTCTACGATAAAAAGTCTGATAGGCAACCCGATCTGTGGAGCAGCCAAACCAACACCATGAGCATGGTACATGGTCTCAAACATATTCGTGATTAGTTGTTTCAGGTCCGGATAAGACTCCTCAATAGGACTGCAAACTTTTTTTAAAACAGGATCGCCGTATGCAATAATAGGTAGCTTCATGATACAAAGGTACAATTATTACCCTAAAGGATAAAAAGTTAGGGAACTAAGATTACTTTCATCTAGTACTTCATTGGCTATATTTGCCATATCAGTAGTAGTCACGGCCTGGATTTTATTAAAAACTCTTTCCAATGGATCAATTTTATCATAGTCAATCAAACTCCTGGCCATAGAGATGATCAACCCGATACGATTTTCTTCTCCTAGTGCAATTTGTCCGATAAACTTGTTTTTTGCCTTCTGAAGCTGGATTTCTGTTAGGGGGCGGTCTTTGATCTTTTTGAATTCTTTGAAGATCAGCGACCATGCCTTATCGAGTTTTTCTTTGTCTGTACCAAAATAAAGAGTAAATATGCCGGTATCACTCAGAGGGCTATAGCCGCTTTCAATGGTATATGCAATACCGTATTTTTCCCGGATCTGGAGATTTAAAATAGAACTCATTCCGGTACCCCCAAGCAAGTTATTTAGTAATAGTAGTCCGGTTTTATATGGGTGATGTAGAGAATAAGCCTGAGTTCCCAATACGGCATGTGCTTGCTGGATGGGTTTATTCAATATCTCTGATGTAACCGGAACGATCTCTGGAGCATTCCGCCTGGCGGAATAAAGATTGGCTTCAATATCTGAATAATACCTGTTTCCGATCTTTACGACTTTATTCAGGGAGTAATTACCAAGTACAGCCACGACAATACGGTCAGTGTGGTAGTTTTGTCTGATGAAATCCTGAATGTCCTTTTTGCTGATTTTGCTTACGCTTTCCGTCGTTCCTAAAATGTTCCTTCCCAGAGAATGTCCTGCAAATACGAGGTCTTCAAAATCATCGTAGATGGCTTCTTCGGGCTGGTCCAGGTAGGAGGCGATCTCGTCAAGGACCACGCCTTTTTCTTTTTCCATCTCATCACCAGGAAAGGTAGAATGAAACACGATGTCATTAAAAAGTTCCAGTGTCCGGTCCAGATAAGGGTTTAGGAAAGAAGCATGTATACAGGTATACTCTTTAGTGGTATAAGCATTGAGATCTGCACCTACACTTTCCAGCCTGTTAAGGATTTGATTGGTGTTTCTTTTTTTCGTGCGTTTGAAGATCAGGTGCTCAATGAAATGAGCCAGACCCGCCTGATCTTCTTTTTCATCTCTTGAGCCACTATTGATGATGATACAGGCATGAGATATTGCTGACGCAGATGGCACATGAAGTAAGCGGATGCCATTAGGCAAAGTATGAACATTATATTCCATTCGCTAGCAAAGGTACGCAGAAAAATATCACGGCATTATAATTTTTCGGTATCGGGAAACTGCAGATTTGTAGTTTCAATAATGTGATCCTTAGTTGGCCGCGTAGTTATAAAGACGATTAATATGGCTGTCACAACCAGTGCGTATATCGCGTTTCCTGACAGCAGGAATGCAATGGTATTTAACAAACCCGCGGTTTCTATGCAGGCACAGCGAATTAAAAAGGCTGTTTGGTATCCGGCAATCTTATCATCTCCCCCTGCTGCATCGTCCAGTGAGGCAATCTGCCTCTTGAACAGAAAAAAACCTGCAATCACAAATATCGGGGCCAGAATTGGAAATAAGGGAAAATAGGGATCACTTTTGTCGATAGCCATGCTGAAATGCAGACGGTCTTTAAGTGTAATTGCGGCAACAATTGCGAATCCGGCAATGGCCATACAGAATGCGGTATGTATTACCTGCATGGGTTTTAGTTTGGATGGGGTCATTTTTATAGCATTATGGGTCAATATATAGAATTGTTTTAAGACTGTCAATTTGACAACAAATAAACTTTGGAATGGACATTGACAGGAAGTCTATGTACTTAAAAATGAGTTAACATATGAGCATAGAAGAAAAAGGAACCATATCCATTCACACGGAGAACATTTTCCCAATTATCAAGAAATTCCTGTATTCGGACAACGAGATCTTTTTAAGAGAACTGGTATCAAATGCCGTTGATGCGGTACAAAAAATCAAGCGCCTTGCCGCTCTTGGGCAATATAGTGGAGAACTAGGGCCACCTTTGGTAGAAGTGGCGGTAGATAAAGAAAAGAAAACCATTACCATTTCAGACAATGGTTTGGGGATGACTGCTGAAGAAATTAAGAAATATATCAATCAGGTTGCTTTTTCCGGAGCAAGTGAATTTGTAGAGAAGTTTAAAGACGCCAAAGATGCCAATGAGATCATTGGTAAATTTGGTCTGGGCTTTTATTCTGCGTTTATGGTAGCGGATCTCGTAGAGATCCAGACCTTATCTTATCAGGAGGGCGCAGAACCGGCACGGTGGGTATGTGACGGGAGTACAACTTTTGAGATTTCGGCAGGCAGTAAAACCTCAAGAGGTACTGATATCATTCTCCACATTAATGCAGAATCGGAAGAATTCCTTGAAAATCATAAACTGGAAGGCATTCTTGACAAATACGGTAAATTCCTGCCGGTACCAATTAAGTTTGGAACAAAAACGGAACAGGAATCCGATGGCGAGGACGAAGAAGGTAAACCAAAAACGAAAAGTGTTGAGATTGATAACATCATTAATACCACTAACCCAATCTGGACCAAGGCTCCTGCAGATTTGTCAGATGCAGACTATCTGGACTTTTATAAACAATTGTACCCTTTCTCCGAAGACCCTCTTTTTTGGATTCACCTGAATGTAGACTATCCTTTCAACCTGACCGGTGTATTGTACTTCCCGAAAGTGAAGAATGATTTCGAAATGCAGCGCAATAAAATCAAACTTTTCTCACGCCAGGTATTTATTACCGATGAGGTAAAAGATATTGTCCCTGAATTTCTAATGCTGCTGCACGGTGTAATTGATTCTCCGGATATCCCGCTTAATGTGTCAAGAAGCTTTTTACAGGCAGATAGCAACGTAAAAAAAATCAACAGTTATATCACTAAAAAAGTGGCGGACAAATTGCAGGAACTGTTTAATAAAGATCGTAAAGGGTATGAAGAAAAATGGGGTGACATTGGCCTTTTTGTGAAATACGGAATGGTGAGTGAAGAGAAGTTCAATGATAAGGCGAAGGATTTTGCGTTGCTTACCAATACAAAAAAAGAACACTTTACGCTGGAGGAGTATCGTGAAAAGGTAAAAGGCTTCCAAACCGATAAAAATGACCAGGTGATCTATATCTATTCCAATGATCCGGCAAAACAGGATAGCTTTATCCAGTCGGCCAATAAGAAGGATTATGATGTGTTATTGATGGATTCTCCTATCGATAACCATTTTGTTCAGCACCTGGAGCAGAAACTGGAAAAAACGGCATTAAAACGTGTGGATTCCAGTGTAGCCAGTAAACTGATCGATAAAGACGATCATGTAGAATCTGTCCTTACTGAAGACCAGTCTAAAGTAATAAAAGAAGTATTTGAAAAAGCAATTACCAGACCGGGATATACCGTGGAGATCGTTGGATTGAATCCTGATGAGCTTCCTGTTACAGTAACTATGGACGAGTTTATGCGTCGTATGAAGGATATGGCAGCTATGGGTGGAGGCATGGGCTTTTATGGCAATATGCCGGACAGTTACAAAGTAGCCATCAATGGTAATCATAAACTCATTGGCAAGATCCTTTCTGCTGATAATGAAGAAACAAAAGGAGTGTTGGCCAAACAAGCTGTTGACCTGGCTTTGCTGGCTCAGGGAATGCTAACAGGGGCAGAGCTTACCGCTTTTGTCAGCAGAAGCGTAGAACTGATCTAATAAAACAAAATCTAAAATTCAAACCCCTCCTGTTTTATGCCAGGAGGGGTTTTTTATGGAGTCACCAGCAGGATTATTGAGTTGCCTGATAGGCATTATATTCTGTTGGGGTCAACCCTGTGTACTTCTTAAAGGCTCTGTAAAACGCAGTCTTGGATCCGAAGCCGCAACTATAGCCGATCCCTTCAATGGTGTAATTTAGCTTTGTGATCTGCACAAGTTGTTTTTTAGCGTGTTCAATCCGGAAAGAATTTATCAATTCAAAAAAACTTTTATTGTAATACCTGTTTATAACCTGAGACAGGGTGTGGGGTTGCATCTTTAACGCCCCGGCCATTTGTTTCAACGAAAGATTCTGGTCGTACAACAAGTGATTTGATACCAGAAAGATCTCTACGGAATGCCCGTACTCTTCTACTTGTTCATTGCTGAGTGTGGATTTGGTATAGCGTTCAGCTGCAGGAACGGTATCTTCTGTATCGGCATGGTGTGGTAATACAGGAGGGTGGGTGTTTTGTCCTGAGAACTGTATTGCCGGAGAGAATACTACTGAGTAATTCAATGATTTGTATACGATAATGAAGTAAATAAAAGTGCTGAAATAACCAATAGAAAGCTGGCTGATATGAGTGTCTGCAACAAGGATAGTTATTGGGGCTATAATGCAGGCGAACAACATTAAAATAATGATCAAATCTTTAAGCCAGTTCAACTGGATCTTTTCTATGTTTGAATATATTTCTTTTATCCTTTTTGCATAACGGTTTAACACTAAAATTGAATGGATCAGATAGAAGAAGAAATAACCCAGCATCGCCATTAGTAACAATACATTTATTAAGGTATACTGCGCAGTATCATCAGTTGCTTTATAATAATAATCATGAAGTTGCATCCCCTTTTTTGTGATTAGCAGATAGCAAAGATGAATGGTTGCCGGAATCAGGACAACCAGATGGGCCTTAAGTTTTTGTACTAAGTTCTGTTCTCCGGTCATAGACCTGACATAGAAATAAAACAGAGGACCTACCAGACTCAATATAATTCCCATTACAGGATCAAGAAAAGGAACATGACTGATGTAGCCCGTCTGCAGCAAAATATGTTGTAAGTGAATGGTAGAAAAACAAAACAGAAATGCGGACAGGAAATAATCGGTTATGCCCTTGTTTTTTTTAACAGCCAGGAATAGGCAAAGCAGCCAAAGGTGGAGGCAGCAGAAAAGCGACAGGTAGAAGGAAAAATCAAGATTCTGAGAATTCATGCTATGGCTTAGACATTTACAATACTACTTATAAAAAACGGAAGAAGGGAAAAACTAGTTCCACTTTATAAGGTGGAACCCCGGAGCAGGATTTTCTATGGTTTTTTGTTCCGGCAAATGAATGCCGGAATAAAATTAATTACATGAAAAAGAATTACAAAAAACTACCTGCCATTTTATTTCTATTGATAATGGGCATTTCTTTTGCCGGGTGTAAAAAGGATAAAAAAGTGGATGAACCAACATTTGTTTGTGAAAACTGTAAGATGGTACCAGATGCCAGAGCTGAATATAATGCCAGCAGCAAGGGTGTTTATAAGGGCATTGTGGTGGGATCGACTGGTACTATCGTAATTGACATTATGAACAGCGGTACGATGATGAAGGCCACTATGGTTCTGGACGGAGTAACGGTCAACTTTAGCTGTGCCGGTGTTTGGGTGTCCGGGCAACCTATTGTTGCCGATTTTACAGGCACAATTAATTCCGTAATCTATTCCTTCAGGTTCAGGGTAGATGCAACGGGAGGGAATGCCGCTACCAGTTCCTTAACTATTCCCGGGCATCCTGTGGTTTCATTTCAACTGATTAAAGAAACTTCTGACAATTTGGTCAAATGTTACGAAGGTGCAACAGAAGGCAGAAAGAATTCCGGTGCCGCTCAGGCTGGCAGTCTGAACGTAGTTATTTCCACAAAAACCAATACCTGGACCGCACTATCAAAGGATAAGTTGAATACACAGGGCGGGGTCAATTTTGTCGCCGGAAGAATTACGGGAAATGTGCTTACCTGTGATTGTGGGCCAGATACTCAGGTGACTGGGACAATGACAGAGGATGAAATAAAAGGGACTTATAAGGGAAGCGATAATAGCGGAACCTGGTCTGCCAGAAGAACACTTTAACCATTCACTCATTTATAAACTAAAAACAAGACGATGAAAAGAACAATTACATTAATGCTGTTATTATGCCTAACCGGGGTTTTAGAATTAAAGGCACAAGATTCAGGCTTTAAAAAATTCAGGCTGGGCATCGGGATTGAAGGTGCGCTGGCAGGGAAGGGATTGAAGGACTCTTATTCGGCAGGTGCCGGGCTGACGCTCAGAGCACAATACAACGTCAGTAGAGAGATAGGCATAACACTTACCTCAGGAGCAATAGTCTTCATTCCAAAGGATCTTTCCGGAAATAGTAAGGAGGCAAAAGCGGCAGTAGATATTCCGGTTAAACTGGGAGGGAGGTACATGATTACCGATCATTTTTACGGTATGCTTGAGCTTGGGATGAGCTCAGTGAGTGTCTATTATACTGATGCGAATGGAGATGTTCAGAAAGCTCCTTCAAGCAGCTCATTTACTTACGCTCCGGGTTTGGGGGTTAAGCTTGGCTTTTTTGATCTGGGAATACGATACGAGGCCTTTGAGCAGGCAGATTTTTTAGGTGCGCGTGTTGGCTTTAATTTTTAAAATAATCAGATGGTTTTTCAAGTAGGATTATTCCTGCTTGAATCCATTTGTTCAGCAGAGCTTACCTGACTGAACCGCAAAGGATTAAAAAAAGGAGTACTATTTGTAGCGTTTTTGTGTCAGGGGTCGTTTTAAAGGAAAAAGAGTTAATGGCCATTAACCAGTAATTTATTAATCTTTAAAAACAGGGCAAACTATTGCTTACCAAAAAACACTAAAATGAATATAAAATCTCTATTCGCCATGGCGGCACTATCTATAGCTCTTGTATCCTGCTCTAAGGACGAGGATTATACTCCGCCCCCTATCTCAGGCTTAAATGTAATACACGCTTCTCCCACTAATGAGAAACTTGATTTTTTTGTAGAGAATACCAGGGCCAATACTGCTGATTTTGCTTTTGGAAACAAGATTGGTTATTTGAACCTGTATTCAGGATCGAGAAGACTGGTGACTACGAAAAAGAACTCTTCTACCCCGCTTATTACAGAAAATTTTACACTGGAAGATCAAAAGATCTATTCTCTTTTTATCTACGACAAATTGGACATTGTGAAGTATCTGATGATCAAGGATGAAATTACAGCTCCTGCTACAGGTAAAGCGAAGATCCGGTTTGTTCATTTGAGCCCTGATGCACCTGCACTAAATCTTAATATTGGCGGAAAGGACACAGATCTGTTTACTGATAAATCTTTTAAAAGTTATACTGATTTTGTAGATATTGATCCTGCGGATAAGGTTACTTTTAATGTAAAGAACAAGACGGACGGGACGCTCGCGGCTAAGATCGAAGATGTTAAAATTGAAGCAAACAAAGTCTACACTGTTTGGGTGAAAGGATTGAAAGTTGCAACTGACGATACTAAACTTGCTGTTGCTGTTTTCGGACACTAGGCGAGAATAACTAAACGGCTGCCCGAAGGTGTTAGTTCCTGCTAAAAATGTAATTTTCGGGCAGACCGTTTAATAAAATGAATAATGAAGCTCATCTTTGCGTTATACATATGATCATCAAAACGTTACTTAATTGGGATAATAAAGAATGCTCGGCCTTGAGAACGCTATAGAGGGGTGCTTAAAAAACAGGAACAAGAGTAAAGAAATGATCTATAAATCATTTTACGGCTATTTAATGGGCGTTGTTTTGCGTTACGTAAACGATAGAAATGATGCTGAAGAGCTGGTAAACGATACTTTCATAAAGATCTTTAAAAGCATGGCTCAGTTTAGCTTCCCCAAAGATGAAGGAGAACTTCAACGGGCATTTAAGGGCTGGATTGCCAGAATTTCATCCAGAACTGCGATAGATTTTCTGAGAACAAAAAAAACGCATTTGTATGTGGACGAAATTGTGGAAGAACAGCAACCGATTACACATACAAATGCCATCTCTCAGCTCAATGCACAGGACATCTTAAAACTGTTAAACACACTGCCCGATATACACCGGGTAATATTTAATATGTACGAAATAGAAGGATTTTCTCACGATGAGATATCGAAAATGCTGAATATTCCTGAAAGTTCGAGCAGGGTTTACCTGACCAGGGCAAAAAGTAAATTAAGAGAATTGTATTCAAAAACATTAACAAATTCATATGCGACCAACTAAACATATGGACCCATCAGAAGAGGAAATGATCGCTCATATCAGGGAGAGCCTGGTGAGCTATGAAGAACCGTATGTTCCGGGCGCATGGGAAAAGTTTAATAATGACAGGGAAAAGGACCGGGGTTTGATTTTTTGGCTTGGACCCCTAAGCGGAGCCGCTGCTGTTCTTTTGATTACAGCAGGAATGTATTTTTTTATCAATAAATCTCCTAAAAAGGAGCAAGTTCAGTTAACAGGGATCACTAAGGAAGCGATAAAAGACCATATTAGAAAATTGTCAGAACAGGATACTTCAATGGCACCTGCAAGCAATATTAATGATCCTGTAGAGAAGGTGATTGTGGAAACTACTAAGCATCCGGATCATTATATTGATGCGGCAAATGCTGTTGTTGCAAAGAAAACTACTTTAGTAAATGATGTCAGGTCAGCCGAAAGCCTTTTGATTAACAACAATAATGTAGTTAAAACTGAGATTCCGGCTCGGGGCGACATGGTTGTTGCTTCTACAGGAATTAAAACAGATCATACGGCACAGCCCGGAAATAAAGCAAACCCGGAAAATAAAAGTACGAATTTTCAGGAGTTTTTAAAAAATGAAGTCATCGCGGCAAATAATAAAGCTTCAGCTGCCATTACCACTCATGGCAATAAATGGGAAGTAGGAGTAGTTGTTGCGCCTTCATTCGGAAACACTAAAAAACTGAACATGGGTTATGGCGTCAGTATGGGTTATGCTGTATCTGAAAAGATTTCACTTGGCTCAGGAATCTCCTATAATGAACTTACTGCTTCCAGAAATGTGATCGATGGTACACAGGCGAGTCCTGGTGGTTCGTCAATTGCGGCCGATGCAAAGAACCTGGAGTCTGTTGAGGCACGGGTAATTGGTATTGATATACCTCTTGAACTAAAATATCATTTCAGCAAAAGCCTGTACGCGAACGTTGGGATATCTGCTTTTGCCGTACTTAATCAAAAGCAAAACAACAACTACATTCAGGAAAAATTGATTGAGCGTTCAGACTCACCCGTTGACGGCTTTAATGATTATAATTCGTTTGTAGTGAAGCAAAAAACAACTGAGGAAGCACCAAAGTCTGAAGTTAGCCAGGATAAATACCTTGGTTTCTATAATTTCTCTTTTGGATATAAGCAAAAGATCTCTAAAACAAATTCAGTTTCCATTGAACCGTTTATGAAAATTCCGATGAAGGAAGTATCTAAAGAGAACCTGCGTCTGGTGGGGACAGGGGTTCGGCTGAAGTTTGATTTTTAAGTTGTAACCTTTAGTGAGCTTCTTCGTCTATAATTTAACATAATTTAACCGGATTATTGACACAGGGATTGTAATACCATGAGTCTTACCGAAAGAAATTTTAGTAATTTTGTTTTAGTTTAAACTTCTTAGTCATGAAACCAAAACTGATCATCGGGACTGTTATCGGATTTTTTGCTTTTATAGCAAATGGTTATTCGCAGCAGACAAGCTTGGTTCAGGATCAAAATCCTGCATATGAAACCAGCCGGGCAAAATACATGAACGTGGCAGATAGCCTGACCACTACGCAAGGAACAACAGTACAGAATACTTATAAAGTCTACGACTGGTATGAAGCCAGAGAAGAACGTCGTAAGCTGAGGTCTGAACGAAACGATCAGAATTCTTGGCTGTATCCATCTGTGGGCTATTATCCATCCTATGGGTTCGGTGATTTCGGATATAGCTGGGGCTATCGCGGCAGAGGTTACCACAACTGGAGACACAACAATTTATGGCTGGGCTGGTAAATAATACGATATTTTCAAACATTCATATATCACAACATGCAATTTAAAAGAATAATAACAATCGCTGCCATTGCAGTTTCCGGAATAGTTGTTGCTTCCTGTTCAAGAAAAGTAACCAGGATCGATACAAATGAAACTGTCGACATCAGTGGCAACTGGAATAACTCTGATTCAAGAATGGTGGCTCAGGAAATGACTCAAAGTATCCTTGCCGGTAAATGGATTTCTACTCACCTTGAAGAAAAGAAAGGGAAAAGACCCGTGGTCGTAGTTGGCATGGTTCAAAACAAAAGTCATGAGCACATTGATGCTGAAACCTTTGTAAAAGATGTAGAGCAAACCTTTATTCAGAGTGAACGTGTACGTCTGGTACAAGGAGGAAAGAAGAGAGAAGAACTGAGGGCCGAAAAAGCAGATCAGCAAGACAATGCTTCTGTCTCTACCATGAAGAAATTTGGACTCGAGAATGGTGCTGACTATATCCTTCAGGGTTCTATCAATTCTATTGTAGATTCACATAAAAGACAAAAGGTGGTTTACTATCAGGTAAATCTTGAACTTACAGATATTCAAACTAACGAAGTGGTCTGGATAGGTGACAAAAAGATTTCTAAGTACGTTAAAAACTAGCAGATTAATGCTGCTATTCATATATGATCTATACTATTAAGCATAATTTGAGGGCATCAATTCTTTTTGGATTGATGCTTTTTCTTTGCAGCTGTGCCTCCTACAATGAAAAGATTGCAGGTTATTATAAACAGATGGCCAGTGGAAATTATGCTGAGGCGAATAAGGAACTGGATAAGAACAGTCTGCTTCAGAAACCAAGAAATCAATTGCTTTTTCTTATGGAAAAAGGTAGAACCAGTCATCTGATCGGTGAGTATGAAAACAGCAATCGGTATTTTAACGAAGCTGATGCCTTGCTCGAAAAGGGTTTGAATAGCGTAGGTGATGCCCTTGTTGGCACACTGGTGAATCCGATGTCTCAAACCTATAAGGGGGAAGATTTTGAAAAGTTCATGATCCACTATTATAAGGCACTGAATTACCTTTACCTACATAAGCGTGAAGATGCTATCGTTGAAGCCAGGCGAATCAGCCTTCAGTCTCAGGAACAGGGAGATAAATTTAATGAGAAGGACAACCGATACTCAAAGGATGCTTTTTCACTGATGCTTCAGGGCTTGATCTATGAGAGTGACGGGGACGTGAACAATGCGTTTATTGCTTATAGAAATGCTGCGGAGGTCTACCTTGGCAGCAAAGATAAAACATGGTACGGTACATCAATCCCTAAAGAACTTCAGCTGGATGTACTCAGGACAGCAGAACTTAATGGGTTTAAATCTGAACTCAACCGTTTTGAGGAGTTATTTGGACTGAAGTATGAACCTAAGCCTAAATCTGAGGGCGGTGATCTCATTTTTTTCTGGGAAAATGGGCTTGCTCCGGTTAAGCAACAGGAGGAGTTTATGTTCTCTCTGATCAGGGGCGGTGATGGGAATCTGGTGTTTACCAATGTAACAGGAACCATTTTTATCCCATATAACAGTGCCTATGGCAGCAACGATATCAATCTGAATTCTGTAGAAAGTCTGAGGGCAACTTATCCTAAATATGTTGCCGAGCCGTCCTATTTTGATTCTGCAACACTGGGTAGCGGGCAGGAGGTTAAAGATCTGGAAAAGACAGAAAACATCAATGAACTTGCATTCAGGACGCTGGATCAGCGGTTTCTCAAAGAGATGGGTAAAATTCTTACAAGGCTGGCCGTTAAAAAGTCTGCAGAGTATATTTTAAAGGAAAGTGCTAAAAAGAATGGAAAGAATGGCAAGGACAATGCCCTGCTGGAGGGTTTAGGCTTTGGAATGCAATTGTATAGCCTGTTGTCTGAAAAAGCCGATACCCGCAACTGGCAAACGCTACCTGCCGAAATCCTTTATACCCGTATTCCATTGCAAAAAGGGAACAATATCTTAACTTTGACTCTAAAAGGGACCAAAGGTGAGGAGACGAAAACGATACAGGTCAATGGAACCGGAAAACTACAGTTTTACAATTATTCAACTTTGCGCTAACAGGGCCAGAAAATAGATTTCAAGATGCAGGAACCATTCGACATTCATATCGCTAATATAGACTATGCAATCTTCCCGGAGGGGAATGATGTATATGTCATCTACAAAAATGGAAAAGAATATGCTCATATTCAAAAGGATACTGACACTCAGTGGATAAAGCTTGACCCCGAAACAGCGACACCATTGTTTGAAACCAATGATGAGATTAATGCTATCGGACAAGCCATCCTGAGTCATGTTCCTGAGGAAGAAGAGGATTTGGAGGAAGAAGAGGATTAACCAGTCCAGCTGTCTCTGTCCAGGCTGCGATAATGTATGGCTTCAGCGAGGTGTTCTGAAGTAATGTCTTCACTTCCTGCCAGATCTGCTATGGTGCGTGATACTTTAAGTATCCTGTCATAAGCTCTGGCAGACAAACCCAGCTTTTCCATTGCCTTTCTGATCAATCCCTGGCCCGCATCATTGATCCTGCAAATATTCCTTACCATATTCGGGCTCATTTGCGCGTTGTAATGAAGAGCGTTGTTGGCCTCAAAGCGAAGATTCTGTACCTCTCGGGCTTTGATTACTCTGGCCCTGATGTCGGCGCTTTTTTCGGCGGCAAAGGCTGAAGTGAGCTCATCAAAATGCACAGGTGTTACTTCTACATGCAGGTCTATCCGGTCTAATAAAGGACCTGAAATTTTACTCAAATATTTCTGTACCACACCCGGGGCGCATATACATTCCTTATCAGGATGGTTAAAGAAACCACAGGGGCAGGGATTCATGGATGCAATTAGCATAAAACTTGCAGGATATTCCACACAGAGTTTAGCTCTTGAGATGACCACGTTTCTGTCCTCAAGGGGCTGCCGCATAACTTCAAGTACACTGCGCTTAAACTCCGGCAGTTCATCAAGGAAGAGGACACCATTGTGCGCAAGTGAGATTTCTCCCGGTTGCGGGTTCGCACCGCCACCTACCAGCGCCATATCAGAAATAGTATGATGAGGGCTGCGGTAAGGTCTTTCAGTCATCAGCGCATCAAGAGCACCAAGCTTTCCTGCCACAGAATGAATCTTTGTAGTTTCCAAAGCCTCATGCAGATTTAAAGGAGGGAGTATGGTCGGTAATCTCTTTGCAAGCATGGTTTTTCCTGCTCCGGGAGGACCAATAAGAATCAGGTTGTGTCCTCCGGCGGCAGCGATCTCCAACGCCCTTTTGATATTCTCCTGTCCTTTTACATCTGAAAAATCATGAGGATAGCGGCTCACATTGCTGAAAAACTCATCTCTGGTATTGACTATAACAGGTTCATGCTGACTCTTTCCATTAAAGAAATCTACGACTTCCATCAAATTATTCATGCCGTAAACGTTAATCCCGGATACGATGGCCGCCTCTCTTGAATTGTCTTTAGGCAGAATAAATCCTTTGAAACCAGCTTCACGGGCCTGTATAGAGATGGGTAATGCGCCTTTTATGGGTTGAAGCCCGCCGTCCAGAGAAAGTTCCCCCATGATGAAGTAATGACCAACTTCAGTAAGTTCCAGTTGTCCTGAAGCTGCAAGAATAGCAATAGCAATAGGGAGATCGTAGGCAGAACCTTCCTTCCTGATATCAGCCGGAGCAAGGTTGATCACGATCTTTTGACGGGGCATCTTTAAGCCTGCGGACTGAATCGCACTTTCTATCCTTCTCAGACTTTCCTTTATGGCACTGTCAGGTAGCCCTACAATGTGATACCTGTTCCCACCGCCTATACTTACCTCAAGGGTAATGGTTAGTGCATTTACGCCAAAAACAGCGCTTCCATAAGTTTTTACGAGCATAATTCCAGACAATTATTCCTTTTGCCTAAAGTATACTACTTTGAACTAATAGCGGTAAAAACAGGAGATATTTATTTTAATAAAGAATTACATTCTTCCCTGAGGCATTTTAGGCATATTCTTCATCATTCTGGCTGCCGCCGCAGGATTAGAGAACTGCTTCATTACCTTACGCATATCTTCAAATTGCTTGATCAGTTTAGTCACTTCTTCAATTGAGGTGCCGGAACCTTTGGCAATACGAATGCGTCTGCTTTGAACAATACTGTCGGGGTTTTCTTTTTCAAATGGCGTCATGGACTGAATAATCGCTTCAATACCTTTAAAAGCATCATCTTCAATCTCCACATTCTTCATCATTTTGCCTACACCAGGGATCATGCCCATGAGATCCTTCATATTACCCATTTTCTTGATCTGCTGGATCTGGTTGAAGAAATCGTTGAAGTCAAACTTGTTCTTGCGGATTTTCTTTTGGAGTTCAGCAGCCTCCTTTTCATCAAACTGCTGTTGCGCACGTTCTACCAGGGAAACCACATCACCCATACCCAGGATACGCGAAGCCATCCTGTCCGGATAAAACACATCAAGTGCTTCCATTTTTTCACCGGTACCAATGAATTTAATAGGCTTATTAACTACCGATTTAATGGAAAGTGCAGCTCCGCCACGTGTGTCCCCATCCAGTTTGGTTAGTACGACACCCGTAAAGTCGAGCCTGTCGTTAAATGCTTTTGCAGTATTGACCGCATCTTGTCCGGTCATGGCATCCACCACAAACAGTATTTCATGTGGTTTGGTACTTGCTTTTACTGCAGCAATTTCATTCATCATCTGCTCATCAATAGCCAAACGGCCTGCAGTATCGATAATGATTACATTGTTATTCTGTCTTTTGCCTTCCGCAATCCCTTCAAGGGCGATGCCAACGGGATCTTTTGAATCTTTATTTGCGTATACCGGCACTCCGATCTGCTCTCCAAGTATCTGCAACTGGTCTACTGCAGCCGGGCGATATACATCGCCTGCGATCAGTAAGGGTTTTTTACCCTTGGATTTCAGGAAATTAGCCAGCTTGCCGGTAAAGGTTGTTTTACCAGCACCGTTTAATCCTGCAATCAGAATAATGGTTGGATTTTGTTTCAGGTCAAGTTCGGTTACCTCGCCGCCCATCAAGGCAGTAAGCTCATCGTTCATGATCTTTGTGAGCAACTGACCTGGTGAAACTGAGGTCAGCACGTTTGCGCCAAGCGCTTTTTCCTTTACATCATCAGTAAAGCTCTTGGCTGTTTTATAATTTACGTCGGCATCCAGCAAAGCCTTACGGATTTCTTTCATGGTTTCGGCCACGTTAATCTCTGTAATGCTGCCCTGTCCTTTTAAAACTTTAAATGCACGGTCTAGTTTATCCTGTAAATTCTCAAACATCTTCTTTAATGCTTATTGGTCAATATATATAAGACCCCAAAGTTATCAATTTTGGCGGAATCAAATGGTAATAATTGTGTAATCCGTTTTTCTGATAAAGAATGGGTTTCAGATTACCTTGGGAAGGTAAAACCAAATCCCAATGATAGATTCTGACTGGCCTGTATCTCCTTATCTGAATCCTTGTCAAACAGTCCTACTCCGTTTATTGTCACGTTCATGAACTTGTTGATTCTTGATTTTAGGGTTACATCAAGCCTGTGATCTACATGCTCGAGCTTCCTGTCATAAGGAATAAACATGTTGTAACGGGCGTAAAGAAAAACATTGGTAAAGATCTGTTTTTCGCCAAAGGTGCTGGTGATCTGGAAAGCGAGTTCATTTCTGAAATTTTTGCCCCTTTCCACACCATAAAAATCTCTTTTATTTGGATCATCGCCATACTCCTTACCTTCATTGTATATTTCTTTATCCAAGATGAAAGTCTGCTTTGCTGTACCCGTGCCCAGCCTGGTAGAAAAATAGGCAACAGGCCGGTATTCAAAACCTATTGATTCAGTAAGGTAGCCCGGAGCCATAAACTTGGAAATGAGAATAGCTTGCTCATCGTTATTTTTTTTAGCATCCCTAAAGTAGTTATACCCGTTATCGAATTGAGATTCGAAAGTAACAGAACCAAAAAAGAACCAGCTTTTCGAAAGTTGTAAGCCACCTTTATTATCCCAAAATATCCTGTCCTTTGTTTTCTTTTGCAGCTGATCTTTGTTTTTGATTTTACCGTATTCGAGTCTGAGCTCACTGGTATAGCTATAACTATCTTTACTATAGGCCGTCCGATAATTAAGAAGTCCTCCAACGGCAAGAGAATTTGCCCCCCCCCCTCTCCAGTTTTTAGAAAAGGCACCCTGATTCACATCTATACCGATTTGAGTAGTTGTTTTCCAGTAGTTCACCTTTTCATCTACTACTACAGGCGCAATAACGAGGGGCTTAAAGGTAAGTGTACCCAACCTTGCGGGAAGCGGGCTTCGTTTTAGTTTTATCTCAAGTCCCTTTGTTTCAATAGGAATCGTGTCTATCTCTTGTGCTAACAAAGGCGATACGCAGATAAAAAACAATAACAGGCAGATATTAAAACTTTTCATTGTTACAAAGAAAAACAAAAAACTGACTTATTAAAAGTTTAATACCAAACTAATTACAAAAGGAAAGCTACATCATATGTTTCCAGTACATTTTTAACCAGGCAGAAAAACGCAGGAAGGGCACCGGAAATCTTAGAATTCCTCTACCTTGACCTTAGGAAGCGGCTGGAGCCTGAATGCAGCAGGGTTTCGTTTATAGCTGGCATAGCTGTTCCTCAAAAACACAACAAAGTCATAGTCAGAGGCGTTGATGATGAAATCGTATGAGGGACGATACTGGTGCATAAAATCATCAGTTTCTGAATCGCTGATCTGTAGTACCCTTTTTACATAATCGGGCTTGAACCTGAAGTCAATAATTGCCTCCTTATAATCGCGCTCCAGGATCTTTTGCAGGTGACGGGCATTTTTACCCTCTCTGCTAAGCAGGTTATATATCGCATCGATTCCCAGCCCGACCCCGCCCAGGCCCAGATTCAGCAGATCTTTGGAACTGCCCTTGTCCAGAGCGTATTTGTATTCTCTTTGTTTCTTTGTGTATTCCTCCAGCGGGCTTAATTTTTTGCCCATAATGGAAACCTCTTTCAGGTTAATGCCCAGAGACTTCAACTGGAAGTACACCGCTTTTTCTCCCCGGTGAACGATCGTATCTACAGCGTAACCCTGAAGCACCGCAAACAAAGTGTCTCCCGGCGAAGATTTAATGTTAAATTCTCCCTTTGGCGTGTTGTAAATTCCCTCGTCTTGCGTCGCATTGTAGATGTAAACCTTTGCCAGGCGTAGCTTGGAATCCTTATCCACCACAAAACCCTGTACAGTACCTGTTTGGGCAAAGGAATGCACAGCAAAAGAACATAAAATGAAAAGGAAACAATAAAACCTCATTGGAAATACAAAACTACAAGATAACTATATGTGCTGATTAAACATTAACAATATTTAACTATGAACAGGATCATTTTGCCAAAATCAGCTTCTGACCAATTTTAATACCTGCATCTGTCAGATTGTTCAGGGACTTGATGTCGTCAACACTTACATTAAAGCGTTTTGAAATGTTGTACAGGGTATCGCCCTTTTGCACCGTATAATTCTTGTCTGCCGGAATAGCTACCGTAGCTGAGTTTGTCGCAGGCGTCTGGTAAACCGTCGTTGTATCGGCCTGCTTTACGGTTCCGTTTGAAGATTTCTTTGAAGATGAAGGTTTGTATACTGGTGCCGGGGGAAGATCCGGATTGACCAAGGGAGCAGATATCCTTAGGGTGTCGGGCGCTTTCACCACCTGTTTTGAAGGAGGAGTTTCTACTGGTGTAAACTTTTTCTTTTCCAGGGGAATGTTTGCGTTGATCTCTGTAAATACCTTGTCTTCACGCTTTAACTTCTCCGTTTCTGTTTCAGGTTGATCATATTGGTACAACTGGTATTTTTCAATGATATTGATGAGCAGATCAGGATACCTGGGATTGGTGGCGTAGCCTGCGGCTTTCAGCCCTAACGCCCAGTTTTTGTAATCATTTTTATCCAGCTCAAACAGTGCGCTGTAGCGCTTTCGCTTCAGAAATTCAGAATGATCTTTATAGGATTCACGGGCATCTTTGTATACTCTAAAGCAGTCGTCTTTTTTATCATCATCTTTTAGATAGCCCTTACCCTTCCATTCGGAAGTACATTTAATCCCAAAGTGGTTGTTGGCATATTTAGCCAGATCACTATTTCCACTGCCAGATTCTATAATGCCCTGCGCGAGGGTAATGCTCGCGGGGATGCCCGCTTTGTTCATCTCTTCTATCGCAACGGCTTTAAAATTATCTATATACGTCAGGGTAGTATATGATTTAAAGTCAGGGTTTGTCTTATTTGCCTCTTTTTCGATCTTTTTATTGTTGCTGTTATACTGCCTGGATTTACAGGCAGAAAACAACACAACTAAAAGTACAACGGCAAAGGTTTTTTGATTCATTCAATTATTTTTTTCTGATGATAAACAAGCCATCCCTTACCGGAAGGATAAGTTTTTCGACACGGTCATCGGCCGCGATCCTGTCATTAAAAGTAGTAATATTTTTTGTGTCTTTATCCTGGCTGGCATTCAGCACCTTACCGCTCCAGAGCACATTGTCTACAATGATGAGCCCACCGGACCTTACCCTGTCAAAGATCAGGTCATAATAAGTCCCGTTGTTTTTCTTGTCCGCATCAATAAAGACCAGGTCAAAAACTTCATCCAGCGTGGTAATGGTTTCGACTGCGTTTCCGATAATGTATTTTATCTTTTCACTGTGTGCTGACACTGCAAAATAACCTTGCACCATTTCTTCAAGTTCTTCATTGATGTCGAGAGTATAAATGATGCCTTCGGGTTTAAGCCCCTCTGCAAGGCACAATGTAGCATATCCTGTAAAAGTGCCCACCTCAAGAATCCTGGAAGGGTTGGTCATTTTGCTGAGCAGGCTAAGCACCCTGCCCTGGTAATGGCCCGATAGCATGCGGGGCATCAATACCTTAAGATTGGTTTCCCTGTCAATTTTTTTTAGCAGCTCATTTTCGGGCTCACAATAGCCAAGCAGTAGTTGCTGCATGTCATCATTAATCAGACTCATCTTTATATCTTATTTATGTGAACGCATAAGTCCATTAACGGGGCTGTTCCATAAAATATTGTAAAATTATGGTAGCCGAGATGGTATCTATTCTCTCTTTATTCTGCCGGTCCTGTTTTTTCAGCCCGCTTTGCATAACAGTCTGCTGTGCCAGTCTTGAGGTAAAACGCTCGTCAATCCAATATTGAGGGATTTCGGGGAAAGTCCTTTTCAGTGTCTTGGCAAAGCCTTTTACATGTTGTGCGGAATCAGACGGAGATCCGTCCATTTGCCTGGGATCACCCAAAACAAAAGCCTCGACAGATTCATTTGACAGGTATTTTTTCAGGTATTCTATAATATCCTTCGGATGAATGGTGTCCAGACCGGTGGCAATGATCTGCATCGGGTCGGTCACGGCTATTCCAATGCGTTTTGTTCCATAATCAAAGGCGAGGATTCTAGGCATACGGGGCAAATATAGTTAATCATTCGGTATAACTATTCACACAGAACTGACAAAGGATGTAAGGCGAAGTACCATAAATTTTATTATTTTGCACCAAATGCAATTTAAAGACATCATCGGCCAGGATAACATTAAGCAGCAACTGATCCAGACAGTAGCAGAGAACCGGGTAAGTCATGCCCAGCTGTTCCTTTCTTGTGATGGCAGTGGAGCACTGCCACTGGCAATCGCTTATGCTCAATATATCAATTGCCTTGATAAAAAAGACGAAGATAGTTGCGGGGTGTGCTCATCCTGCCGAAAATATGAACGTTATATCCATCCCGATCTGCATTTTTCGTATCCTTTTTTTGCATCCAAAGATGTAAAAACTGCTGTGGATGTTTTGGAGGAATGGAGAAGTATGCTGCTTGAAGATCCTTATTTTGACATGGACATCTGGAGATCAAAACTGAGTGCGGAAAATAAGCAGGCCAACATCAATATTGCCGAGTGCCACGACATTATAAAGAAATTAAGTTATAAAGCTTTTGAGGCAGAGACTAAGGTACTGATCATGTGGCTGCCCGAGTACCTCGATAAGGAAGGGAACTCCCTGCTGAAGATCATTGAGGAACCGCCCCAAAATACATTGTTCGTATTAGTGGCTAATAACCAGGAACAGATCCTGTCAACGCTTTTGTCTCGCACACAGATTGTTAAGATCCCAAAACTCCCGCATGATACCGTAGAAACCTACCTGATTCAAAATCATGGCTTGTCAGAAAATCAGGCAACCGAATATAGCTTTCTGGCAGATGGAAATCTGATAGAAGCGAAACAACTGGTGGTGACGACCCATAATGAGAATGCGGATACATTTGCAGAGTGGCTGAGGATGGGCTATGGCAACAGGGTAGCGGATATGACCATCTTTGTTGATCAGATTTCCGGATGGGGCCGGGAAAATCAAAAGAACTTTTTAAAGTATGGGATCAGTTTTCTAAGGGAATGTGCTCTATTGATCAGTGGAGCGGATGAGCTGGTGAAACTCCCGCTCAGTGCATTGGATACAGCCAAAAAATTATCTGCACATGTACTTACTCTAAACATGGCAGAAGCCATTATTACAGAACTGGAAACGGCTCATTATCATGTAGAAAGAAATGCAAACCCGAAAATTCTGTTTTTAGATGTATCTTTACAGCTAGTAAAAATAATTAAGTTTAAAACGTTCCCGAAAGGGACTCAATATATATACAATTAATTATGGGATGTGGAAGTTGTTCTACAGGAGGCGGTTGCGCCCCCGCAGGATGCAAAAGTAATGGCTCATGCCTTACGGGCGGATGCGGAAAAATGGATGTACATGATTGGCTGTCTAATTTGGACATGCCTTCTAATTATAAACCTTTTCAGGTCATAGAAGTTAAATTTAAGGGCGCCAGGAAGGAGTTTTTCCTGAACGCTGACAATATCTATCTTGAAATAGGAGAACTGATCGCCGTTGAAGGCCCTACGGGTGGATACGACATCGGGCATGTGTCGTTAACGGGTGAGCTGGTAAGAATCCAGATGAAACGCAGGAAGACGCCGATGGATCAGGTTACCCGAAAGGTATACCGTAAAGCTACAGAAGCAGACGTGGAAAAGTGGAAGATCGCCAAAGGTCTGGAATGGGAAACCATGCATAAGGCCCGTACGCTTGCCCTGGACCTGAGGTTGTCGATGAAGATCAGCGATGTGGATTATCAGGGAGATAAAACCAAGGCGACTTTCTTTTATACTGCAGAGGGGCGTGTGGATTTCCGCGAGCTTATCAAGAAAATGGCGGAGACATTCCGGATCAGGATTGAAATGCGTCAGATCGGAATGCGTCAGGAAGCCGGAAGGCTTGGAGGCATTGGCTCCTGCGGACGTGAGCTGTGCTGCTCTACCTGGCTTACAAACTTTAAAACGGTTTCGACCGCAGCGGCAAGATATCAGAATCTTTCTTTAAATACGTTGAAACTGGCGGGGCAGTGCGGAAAGCTGAAATGCTGCCTTAATTATGAGCTCGATACCTATCTTGACGCTTTAAAGGACATCCCGGACCGTATTGATAGCCTGCAGACAGAGATCGGTGTAGCCCGTCATCAGAAAACAGATATCTTTAAGAAAGTAATGTGGTTCAGTTATCCGAATACAGAGGACTGGATTCCGTTGAAAGTAGACCGGGTAAAGGAAATCATGGCGATGAATAAGCGCGGACAGAAGCCGGTAAACCTTAAAGAAGAAGCGATTGAACTTGTACCTGCTGCTGTATTGGAAAAAACACCTGATTACGAAAATGTAGTAGGTCAGGATAGTTTGACCAGGCTGGATGATAAGAACAGGAACAAAAATAGAAACAACAGGAATAAGAGCGGGAATAACGAGAACAGGAATAATACAGGGAGACCTGAAAAAGGAAATAAGCAACCGGGTCAGCAGCCTGCTAAACAAGGAGCGCAACCAGCTCAGAGCAAGCCGGCTCAGCCGAAACAAAACCAGCCGAAACAAAATTCGCAGGGTAAGCCGGGACAAGGACCTAAGCAAAGACCTGATGCCGTCAGAAAAGAGAGCCAGGGAGATGGCGGACAGGTGATGGCATCCAGCCCCGCTTCAGGACAAGTTTTAGCTGAAGGGCAACCTGCCGAAGGACAACCTTCAGCCAACAGAAACAGGAATAAGAACAGGAGGAAAAAAAATAAGGATAAGCCTAAGGATGAATGATTTTCGTGCTCTAATGTTATTTTTTATAGGAGGACTTCTGCTGTTAAGCGGATGCGATTCGAATGATATTATTGATACCAATATGTCCTTCCCTGCACGTAACTGGAACTACTCGAACAAGGTCAAAGCGATTGTTGAGATCAGGGATGCCTCTAAGCCAGTCAGCATTTATTTTAAACTGCGGCATACGAGTGACTATAGGTACTCCAATGTTTTTGTTCTTTTTCACCTGAGTGGAGGGGTTTTGGGAAAACAAAGCAGGAGATATGAATACAGGCTGGCACAGCCGGACGGACAATGGAATGGCTCCGGCTCAGGTAATTTATACACTTATGCTTTTCCTTTGCTAACCCACTATAAATTTCCGGCTGCAGGAAAATACGCACTCGAAATAGAACAGAATATGCGTGATAATCCGCTTAGGGAGGTCAGCGATGCAGGGATCAAAATGGTTCAATTGGAACAATAGGTTTTTACAAACTGGGTAGCAGCTTTTCAAGAGCCATCCCTCTCGATCCCTTTAAAAGGATCAGACTGTCCCTCACCCGATTTTCCTTTAAATAATCCTCTGCTTCTGCGGGGGTGTTAAAAAACAGACCTTTATGGTTGTTCCTTATAGCATAGAAATGTTTGCCGATGAGGATTAACACATCTGCATCTAAGGCATCGGCTTCAGTGGCTATAAGGTTGTGCTGAACTGCAGATTCATCACCCAATTCAAACATATCACCAATGATAACAGTCTTATGAACTGCACTGAGCAGGGCCATATTTTTTAGTGCGGCCGACATGCTGCTGGGATTAGCATTGTAAAAATCGCAGATCACAGTATTGAGTTCTGTCTTTGTGATCTGGGACCGGTTGTTTTTTGGCTGATAAGATGATAATCCTTTATTGATCTGTTCTGCGCTGAGTTCAAAGAAGCAGCCCATGCAGATTGCTGCTAGTACATTCTCAAAATTGTATGATCCGGTCAGGTTAACCTCAGCAGTATAAGATCCCGCCGTGTTACTCCATGCCAATTCTATAAAAGGATCTGCCTCAAGCAGGTTGCCATAAATGAAATCGGTTGATTCAGTACCATAATAAACGATTTTAGCCAGGCCTGCCGCTGCACTCATTTCCAAAAGATATGGGTTGTTTCTGTGGATGAATGCAAAGCCATGATGTTTTTTCAGATAAGCATACAATTCCGCCTTCCCTTTCTTTACACCTTCAAATCCACCAAATCCTTCCAGATGTGCCATTCCAACATTGGTAATCAGGCCGTGGGTAGGCTGCGCAATTCCACAAAGAAATTCAATCTCTTTCTGGTGGTTTGCACCCATTTCGATCACGGCAATTTCTGTTTTCTTGGTGATAGAAAGGATAGACAGAGGGACTCCAATATGGTTATTCAAGTTTCCTTTTGTCGCAAAGGTTTTGTACCCCTCTGTCAAAACCGCATTGATCAGTTCTTTCGTTGTGGTCTTGCCATTGGTGCCTGTTAGTCCTATTACTGGAATGCTGAGCCGGGAACGGTGGTGTCGCGCAAGATCCTGTAAAGCAGTCAGGACATCAGGCACAAGAAGGTACTGATCAGAAGTTTTATAGTCGACATTGTCTATGACGGCATAAGCAGCGCCGCTGGCCAGGGCTTTTTCGGCAAAAGCATTGGCGTCAAAGTTATCTCCCCTGAGGGCAAAGAAAATCGCTCCTTTGGTAATGTTTCTCGTATCAGTTGAGATGACCGGATGATTTAAATAAAGCTGATATAAAGAATCCAGACTGTTCATGTTTTATAATAAATGACAGCGTAAAATTACACTATGAATGATAAACTAAAAACTATCTTTAGTATTTTGTAAATTAATATTTAAATTATGAAACGGTTTTTGCTCCTTTTTCTGATTGTAACCGGTGCATGGGTTACTGCCGGGGCACAGATCAAAACCCCCGATGACTTTCTGAACTATCCACTGGGAAGCCGGTTCAGTACACACGATCAGGTAATCAATTATTTTAAATACGTGGCTTCTAAAGATGAGACGACCAGGTTAATGAATTATGGCCGTACTTACGAGGGGAGAGAGCTGCTGGCTGTTGTGGTGTCATCCAAAGAAAACATGGATAATCTCGAACAGATCAGAAAGAATAACCTGAACCTCAGCAAGGGAGTTAAACCAGCTATAAAATCAGGTAAGCAGCCTGTTATCTTATGGTTTAGTTATAATGTGCATGGCAATGAGGCCAGCTCGAGTGAAACGGCCATGAAAACCTTGTATGCATTAACAGAAGGAAAGACTAAAGATATTGGAGACTGGCTGAAGAATACGGTAGTGGTTATAGACCCTTGTCTGAATCCTGATGGACGAGAACGTTATGTAAATTACTTTAATCAGGTGAGTGGAAAAAAGCCCAATGCAAATCCAATGGCACGCGAGCATTTTGAACCATGGCCAGGGGGGAGATCTAACCATTATTATTTTGATCTGAACCGCGACTGGGCCTGGCAGACGCAGCTGGAAACCCGGCAGCGCGTGAAATTCTACCGGGATTGGATGCCTGAAGTACATGTTGACTTTCATGAACAAAATTACAATGAGCCCTATTATTTTGCCCCTGCAGCAGAGCCGATCCATGTTGATGTAACCCCATGGCAGAGAGCGTTCCAGGTAACGGTTGGAAAGAATAATGCAAAATACTTTGATGAACAAGGCTGGCAGTATTTCACGAAAGAACGTTTTGATTTGCTTTACCCTTCTTATGGTGATACTTACCCATTATATAATGGCGCAATAGGAATGACTTATGAACAGGGCGGGATAGGCGCGGGGCTGGCAGTAGTAACCATGGATGGAGATACCCTGACCCTTAAAGACAGGATCGCTCATCATTATACCAGTGGACTTTCCACGCTGGAAACGGTGAGCAAGCATGCTGAAAAGCTCCTGGAAGAATTTGAACGATATTTTGAACGTTCTGTGAACACTCCTCCTGGAATTTATAAAACATATGTTATAAAAGCACAAAACTTAAGCAGGATTAAGCGAATGGCTGTATTGCTGCAAAGAAATGGAATCGCTTATTCTTTTGGACCGGACCGTTCGTTGCGGGGCTATAATTATGAAAATAAGAAAACAGAAGGATTCAGAGGGGAGCGAAATGACCTGGTGGTAAATCTGCATCAGCCCGGGGCAGTTTTGGCCAATGTATTGTTAGAACCTCTGACGGAAGTCAGTGACTCCAATACTTATGACATTACAGCCTGGTCATTGCCATATGTCTACGGATTAAAAGCATATGCGCTGAAAGAATCTGTAAAGGGACTGTATTCCGATCCGGAGGATAAAAAGGAGCTATCCGTTCTGGCTTTGGAGAAGCCATATGCCTGGATCTTTAACTGGGGTTCAGTTGCAGATGCACAGGTCCTGATCGCACTGCAGAAAGAAGGAATTAAGGTGCGCTCTGCAGAAGAAGGTTTTTCGATAGGTCAGAGAAATTTCGCTATGGGCACAATATTGGTATACCGGGCAGAAAATGACCGGAATGTAAAAGCTTTGGCCACAAAGGTGGAACGGATCGTAAAAGATCTGGGTACAATATGTTACCCCGTAGCTACAGGATATGTAGATAAAGGAAAGGATTTGGGATCATCTGTATATCCTGTTTTAAATACGCCAAAAATAGGTGTCTTGTCAGGACCGGGGACCTCCTCGCAAGGTGTTGGGGAAGTGTGGCATTTTTTTGAACAGGAATTGAATCATCCGGTTACAATGCTGGTCTCTCAGAATCTTGATCATCTGGATCTTAGTAAAATAAATCTGCTGGTGATTCCGGACGGGAACTATGAAGAGGAAATTTGTCAGCAACTGGAGGGCTGGATTGCCAGAGGCGGTAAACTGATCCTGTTTGAAAATGCCATATCTGCCTTTGCCGGGAAAAAACCGTTCGGAATAAAACTGAAAGAAATGGTCAAGGATAACATGAATGCCGATCTGACAAAAAAATATGGAGAACGAAATCAGGACGATCTCGCAAATGCCATTCCGGGCGCAATTTTTAAGATACAACTGGATAAGAGCCATCCGCTTAGTTCAGAATTAGGTGATTTTTATTATGCGCTTAAAACGGATGATAAGGTCTACGAACCTTTAAATAAAGAATGGAATGTGGGAATGCTCAAAGCAGATAGCCATGTGTCAGGAGTTGCAGGGAAAGCTGTAATGAAAAGACTAAATAGCGGAATGCTATTTGGCGTTCAGAAACTGGGCAGAGGCCGTGTGGTGTATCTGGGAAGCGATATTCTTTTCCGGTCTTTTTGGGAAATCGGCAAACAGATGTTCCTCAATGCCGTTTTTCTGGGGAATTGAATCCTTTTTGATGCGCATACCCTGCTTGTATTCGTCTCCTGATTTCGTGCCAATCTAAAAAGAAACACTATTTATTAATAGGGTAAGTATCATGAAATTACAGAAAGGTGATGTCGCGTTATTATTTGTTACATAATAAATGTTAAATAACGTTAAATATTTTGTGATCGTACAGTGTTTGGCGGATATTTGGTTTTTAATTTTGTTTATTCTATTTTATCGAAATATAGTTTTGATAATGAGCTGTAAGCAGGCTCTATTTTACATTCATTAATGTCATTATATTGTCATTTAATGGTGTTGATTTCTCAAACACTTATGCTTGCATACTAAAATCGGTATATTTAGCGCAATTATTAACTAACCTAATTTTATTTTTATGAAAAAACTTTTACAAAGTTTGTTCATATTGCTATTCGTCGCAAGCTCTGCGATGGCGCAAGACCGAACAATTACTGGTACAGTTACTGACAAAGCTGATGGGAGTCCACTTCCCGGAGTTACTGTAAGAGTCGCCGGAACTAATGCCGGAACAACAACTGGTGCGAATGGTAAATATGCGGTGAATGTACCCGCCAGCGCGACTAAACTGGAATTTTCTTACTTAGGCTATCTTAGCCAGACCGCAACAATTACTTCGTCGAATGTTGTTGATCTAAGTTTGGTAGGAGATTCTAAAGCTTTATCTGAAGTTGTGGTTACTGCCCTTGGTATCTCAAGAGAAAGTAAAGCACTTGGATATGCGGTAGGTAAGGTAAGTCCGGATCAGATTCTTCAAAAATCAGAGCCTGATATTTTGAAAACACTACAAGGAAAAGTTGCCGGGGTTGATATCCGGACTTCACAAGGAACACCGGGTGCGGCCACTCGTATCCAGATTCGGGGTAATTCTTCATTTTTTGGAGATAGCCAGCCTTTAATTGTAGTAGATGGTATTCCTTACAGTAACGACCAAATCACCACAAGCAGCCAAACATCTGGCGGTGGTGCATATGGTAGCGGTATTGCCAATTTAGATCCAAATGATATTGCGAGTATGGAAGTTCTAAAAGGATCTGCTGCAGGAGCATTGTATGGATCAAGGGCTTCAAACGGAGTATTGTTAATTACGACAAAATCGGGTAATGCTAAAAGAAGTACTAAAGGTTTTGAGGTTTCTTATAGGAGTTCGGCTTCAATTGAGCAGGTAGCGAATCTTCCTGTTTACCAAAATCTTTATGGAGCAGGATCGCAGGGAAATTATTCTGCTTCAAACGGTTCATGGGGGCCGGCTTTCTCTTCCCGTTCTACGATTCCGGCCTGGGATCCTTATGTAAAAGCATATCCTGAATTGTTTCCTGCAGGGTCGACAGTTCCTTATGTGGCCTACCCAAATAACGTAAAGGATTTGTTTAAAAACGGCTCTCTTTTCGAAAACTCTATTACACTTAATGGTGGAAACGAAAAAACAGCATTTTCAATGACAGCATCTAATGTGGATCAGGGAGGATATGTGGACAATTCTACTTACAATAGATCCAACATCAGTTTAGGTGGAAGTACTAAATTGGATATGGGTTTAAATGTTCGCGGAAACTTAAGCTACACAAGGTCTAATCAAATGGGTGGTACTTTTGGAGAAAACCAGGTTGACGGAGCGGCTTCCCAATTTGCAAGAACTTTATTTTTAGCTAGAAACTGGGATTTGAATTTGCCTTATCAGGACAAATTAGGAAACAATCTGGAGCCTTTAGGGGGTGGACAGTTTGATAACCCCAGATGGTCTGCGCGCAATAACACCGTAAATACTTACGAGGAAAGGATTATTGCAAACATGCATGCGGATATGAAATTGACAGATTGGGCACATGTAGACTTTGGACTGGGAAGTAATGTGAACTATTTGAAAAGGAAAGAGGTGACCGAAATCAGCTCAAGAGCTGCCGAAGGTCTTGGCCGGATAGTTTTAGACGATTATCGTAAGCAAGAGATCGAATCCAATTTGTTTTTTACATTCACACCCAAAGTTATTTCTCCGGATTTTAGTTTCAGAGCGATTACAGGATTCAGTTACAACCAGCGTTCAACTGACCAGCAATCTTTTACAGGAAATAAATTTATCAACAGAGGAATTTATAATTTAACAAATACTTCTCAGCAAATCTTCGACGGTGATGACTTTGAAAGACGAAGACTAATGGGGCTTTATGGTGAAGCAAGTTTAGGATATAAAGGCTGGGCTTATGTTACTTTTACTGGTAGAAATGACTGGTCTTCGACCTTACCTGTAAATAACAGAAGCTATTTTTACCCGGGTGTTTCAGGGTCTTTAATCTTCACAGATGCACTAAAAATAGAGAGCAAGGTTCTTGATTTTGGAAAAATCAGATTGGGTTATGCCAAAGTTGGTAGAGATGCTGAACCATATAACTTATATGATATCTACAGAAACGGAACAAGCTTTTTAGGACAGCCTATAGCTTACCTTGATGGTGTTTATCACAATGTTGATTTAAAGCCGGAATTTACGAAGGAGTTTGAGATAGGAACCCAGTTAAGTTTCTTCAATAAATTAGTTGAACTTGACTTTACTTATTACAATAAAAACTCTACAAACCTGATTGCTCCGATATCGACAGGAAATTCAACCGGATACGGTTCATATTATACGAACTTTGGAAAAATAAACAACAGAGGTCAGGAAATTGAATTAACAGTCAGGCCGTTTAGAGGGGACTTCTCCTGGTCAGTCAACAGTTCATTTACCAGAAACAGAAACATTGTAAAAGAAACAGCTGAAGGCTTGGTTAGATTTACAACAGAATCTGTACTGACAGGTATTGCTCCGTATATAGAGAAAAATATGCCTTTCAACTATTTAAGAGGTACGGTTTCGAAAAGAGATAGTGAAGGTAATTTGTTGATCAATCCAGCGACCGGAGGTATGATAGAAGATACAGAGGAGGCGATGATCGGTAATCCAAATCCAGACTTTAAACTAGGTGTAACGAATACATTTTCTTATAAGGGATTGTCTCTGGGGATCCTTTTTGATATGACAAAAGGAGGAAGTATATATTCAACGACCATTATGAATTTATTGGGTCGTGGTGTTACCAAAGATACGGAGGTAAGAGATCGTCTGTATGTTATTCCGGGAGTATACGGTGATCCGATAACCGGGCAGCCAATTTTAGATGCCTCTGGAAATAAGATCCCGAATACTGTTGGATTAACTCAAAATGACCTTTGGTTTTCTCCGGATCCGACCATTGGACAGACTTTTGCGATCAATACAGCATCAGAATGGAATGTATATGATGCAACCGTATACCGTCTTAGAGAGATTACGTTAGGATATGCTATACCTAAAAACCTTTATAAAAAATTACCGATTGGCTCTATCAACGTAAGTGTAACGGGGAGAAACCTATGGTATTTAGCACCAAACGTACCTAAATATACCCGTTTTGACCCTGAGGTTAACAGCTATGGTTCAGGGAGTGCTCAAGGTATTGAGTTATCTGCCGCACCGACTGCAAAACGGTATGGATTTAATCTTAGTGTAACTTTCTAACAATTAAAAATTACTGATATGCGATCAAAACTAAAATATATAATACCGATGTTATTCGTGTTTACAGCTTGTAAGAAACAGCTTGACATAAACATCGATCCAAATAATCCGGCGAAAGTATCGGAATCAAAGTTATTACCGAACGTAGAGCACTTGCTGGGAAATAGTCTGGCCACAGGAACTGGTAATTTCCAGGGCTTGTCTCAGGCGCTTGCTAACTATACCCATCAGTTGTCAACCCGTGAATCTTTTAATCAATATGGAGTTACAGGTAATGACTATGTGTTGCAAATGGCATGGACTACACTTTACGGTACCAATCTGAACACAATTTCAAATACGAGCTCAGTTCTAAACAATAATGAAGCAATTATTAGAATAGGAACGGCAAGTGACAACCTTAAATACGTTGGAATTGCGAAAATCATAAAAGCATATACTTTTAGTCAGATGGTTGATGTTTTCGGAGATGTTCCCTATACCGAGTTTAATCAAAATATTGACGGAAAGGTAAACCTTAGTCCAAAATTTGATAAAGGTTCAGATATATATCCTTCGTTAATAACACTTTTAGATCAGGGTATTGCTGATTTAAAAAATACTACCTCTGCAAATCGCCAGGTTCCCGGATCGGATGATGTCATATACGGAGGCAATGTGGACAAATGGATCAGAGCTGCCAAGACTATTAAACTAAAGTTGCTGACTCAGCAACGTTTGGTTAAAGACGTTAGCGCAGAAGTAAACGCTTTGTTGACAGAAAACGATTTAATCAAGCAGACTTCAGATAGTTTCCTGATGCCTTATGGGCCAAATGGTTCAACAGATGATAGAAATCCGGGCTTTTCAGACTATTATGCATCGCAAAGATCGCAATACATTAGTCCCTGGTTCTATGAAATCCTGAAAGGTTATAACCCAAACATGAACGCAGGAATCGAAGATCCAAGGGTTCCATATTATTTCTTTAATCAATTAACTCCAGAGGGAGTTGCTCCAAATGATACAGAATATAGAGATGGAGGTTTTGTTTCTATTTATTTTGGTTCAGTAGGCCCGGATAAAGACAAAACCCAGCAAAACGGAATGACTATAATTGGGATGTACCCGGTTGGCGGAAAGTATGACGATGGAAAGGGCGGTGCGGTTTCTGCTTCGAGCGGAACAGGTGCAGCACCATATCGCTTCATTACCTATGCTGATCGTCTATACCTGGAAGCTGAATTGAGAAATGTTGGAATCGTTGCAGGCGATGCTAAAGCCAAATTAAAGGAAGCTATGGTTGAGTCTTTTAAACAGGTTGACTACGTAATTACAACCTATGTAAAGCCTACTCAGACGGTACCAGCATTGGCCGGAACTACCGCTGTGAATGACTATGTAGATGCTGTATTATTAAAATATGATGCCGGATCGACAGATAAAAAACTGGAATATATCATGACACAGAAATGGATTTCCAGCTTTGGAAGTGCCGTTGACCAGTATACGGATTATAGAAGAACTAAATATCCGGTGCTTTTTAATCCAAAAGATCAGGTTATGGCTCCGGGAGGTTTTGTTCAGCCCCCAATTAATGGAAATCCTGCATTGCCAAATGCTCAGAAAAAGGTTCCTGTGCAGTTAAATAGAAATTATCCGTTAACGTTGCCTTGGTATTCAAAGGAATTGGAAACGAATAGCAATGCACCGACACAAAAAAGTGATCCATCTACTTACAAACCGTTTTGGTTACCTTAATATTCAATCATATGAAAAAATTATTATTATATAGTTTCATGGTGCTTACGGTCATATCAGGATGCCGTAAAAGTGACAATGCAATATTGCCGCCACTTACTTCGGTTCCTGAGCCTTTACTTAAAAAGGACGCTTCAACTGATTTAACCATTACTGCTCAAACTCCTGAACTGTTTAAGGCTACTTTTTCAATCGGTGTACTTTTTCCTGGTGTAGAAACTCCAACAAAAATGGATGTGGTTATCCGGAGAATAGGGATGAATGCCACGTTGCAGCGGGTAGATACATTAATTAAGACTTTTAAAGCAGATGTAACCACATATCCTTCTACCTTTAATGTTACCGGGCCCGAGTTACAGACCCTTTTTGGCAGAGATATATTGTTAGGAGACAAATTTGATATCGGAGCTGATGTGACAGTGGCTAGCGGAAAGAAATATTTCGCATTTCCTTCTATTGGCGTGGCATATGGGACCGGTGTAGCTTCTTCGGCAGGAGCAAGCACAATGATCAGGTATGAAGCCATTTGTAAATTTATCCCGGAAGATTTCGCAGGAAATTTCAAAGTAATAGGATCAGATGAATGGGCAGATTTTGGTGTTGGTACTGTTGTTCCGATCACTGTTGTCAATGACCACCAATTGTCATTTATCTCACCTTTAAACGGAAAGCCGATCATTGTAGATGTTAATGTATTGACCAATGAAACTTCAATCGCAAAACAGTCATACGGTGCTTATGATAGTCCTTGGGCTTACGGAGATATTTCTGTCGCTACGATAACCAGCCTGAATAATTTTGTGGCTCCATGTGATCTCATTTTAAGCTTACAAATAAACTATACAGTATCAGCGGGTGGTTTTGGTGATTTTACTTTAGCCTTTCAAAAAATACCTTGATAACAGTATGTAGATCTTTTGATCTTCATTATTGCAAGCTGATAATTATAGAGCCTGTTTTCGATTTTGAAAACAGGCTTTATAATTATATTATTTCCGCTTGTACTGAAAGTATAAAGTTCTTACCAACGGTCATCGCCCGGTTGTCCTCAATATGCCCCAGCGGGAAATCAAACCATACCGGATAATTATAGTCCTTCACCACTTCCCAAATGATCTCTTCCGGTGACTGGCCAAAAGGAATTTTCTCTTCAGGGAGTTCATTAAAAGCGCCCACAATGAGGCCTTTTAACCGGCTCAGTTTTCCCGCACGCTTCAACATTCGCATCATGCGGTCTATCGCCGCCGGACGTTCACCAACATCTTCAATAAATAGGATTTTATCTGTATAGTCCATTTCAGAGGCAGAGCCCTGGAGCATTACCAATAAGGTAAGGTTGCCGCCAATTAAAATGCCGTTCATTTGCCCCGGTCTGTTTGGTACTGAGCCAGGTTGAGGAACAAAATCAGCAGGTTTTTCGGCAAGGGACTCGTAGTTATAAACGATTTCTTCCCCGAACAAGGCCGCTCTTAGCGATTCCAGAGATCCTGGTGTTGCGTCGTCAAAAGTATAGGGCATTTGTCCATGAATGCTTTGAATGCCAAACTGAGCATATACATGAGCCAATAATACCGTAATGTCACTAAAACCTACGATCCATTTAGGGTTTTCCTGAAATACTGTAAAATCAAGATCGTCTATAATGCGTATGGTACCATAACCACCCCTGCCGGCAATGATGGCCTTGATTTCAGGGTCATCTAAAAAGTGTTGTAAATCCTCTGCTCTGAGTGCGTCATCTCCTGCAAACTGATGATCTCCTGCGGAAACACTTTTACCGGTCACTACCTCTAATCCCCATTCCTGAAGGACATGAATGGCCGCATCTATTTTCTTTGGCAGCCTGCTGGCCGGACAAACTATCGCAATTTTATCGCCTTTTTTTAAATAGGCTGGCTGTTTAATCATTAGTAAAACACTTATCTTTGACAAAATAATAAAAATAGTTTTGGATAGCAGTAAAATAAAAAGATATACGGTTACGGCCGCTTTGCCTTATACCAACGGACCGGTACACATAGGTCACCTGGCTGGAGTTTACCTGCCTGCTGATACTTATGTAAGGTACCTGCGCTCGAATAAAAGAGATGTAAAATTTGTTTGCGGATCTGATGAGAACGGCGTTCCCATTACCCTAAAGGCGAAGAAAGAAGGCGTAACACCACAGGTTATAGTCGATAAATATCATAAGATTATCGGTGATTCTTTTAGAGAGTTCGGGGTTTCATTTGATATTTATCACCGTACTTCATCTTTAACACATCACCAGACTGCATCTGATTTCTTTACCACACTTTATAAAAAAGGAGTGTTCACGGAAGAGGTTACAGAGCAGTACTATGATGAGAAAGCGCAAACTTTTCTGGCCGACAGGTATATTACAGGAACCTGCCCGAAATGCGGTAACGAGAATGCCTATGGTGATCAGTGTGAGAACTGTGGAAGCACGCTGAACGCAACTGATCTGATCAATCCAAAATCTACTTTATCAGGGGAGCCTCCTGTGAGGAAAGAAACCAAAAACTGGTTTTTGCCTCTTGATAAATATGAAGATCAGCTCAGAACCTATATAGAAAGTCATAAAGAATGGAAACCGAATGTATTCGGACAGTGCCAAAGCTGGCTGAATGCCGGTTTGCAGCCCCGTGCGATGACCAGAGATCTGGACTGGGGAATTAAAGTACCGGTGAAAGATGCGGAAGGAAAGGTATTGTATGTTTGGTTTGACGCACCTATAGGTTATATCTCAGCTACCAAAGAGCTGTTTGAATATGCCCGTCTCGACGTCTGGAATCCGAAAGCCGAAGAATATTACATCAACCAGAACGAGGTTGAAAAAGGAAGCTGGGAAGACTACTGGAAGGATGAGGAGACCAAGCTGGTGCATTTCATCGGAAAGGATAACATCGTATTCCACTGTATCATTTTCCCTGCCATGCTGATGGCTCACGGCGATTATATACTGGCCGATAACGTGCCTGCCAATGAGTTTTTGAACCTGGAAGGACAGAAAATCTCTACCTCAAAGAACTGGGCGGTATGGCTCAATGAATATCTGGAAGAGTTTAAGGACAAGCAGGATGTGCTGCGTTATGTATTGACGGCGACTGCTCCGGAAACCAAGGACAATGACTTTACCTGGAAAGATTTCCAGGCCAGAAATAACAATGAACTGGTGGCGATCCTTGGTAATTTTATCAATAGAGTAGTGGTCCTGACGCATAAATACTTCGACGGGAAAGTACCAATGTGCATGCATTTAACTCCTGAAGACCAGCAGGTAATTGACGATCTGGCTGCTTTTCCTGCGAAAATCAGCGCGTCCATTGAAAACTACAGATTTAGAGAAGCTTTATCTGAGGTTATGAATGTGGCCAGGTTAGGGAATAAATATCTTGCCGATACGGAACCTTGGAAGGTCATCAAGACGGATGAAGACCGCGTGCGTACGATCCTGAACATCAGTTTGCAGATTGCCGCTACACTGGAGATATTGATAGAACCCTTCCTTCCTTTTACCGCAGATAAATTGATGAAGATGCTGAACTATGGCGGTCACCTTTGGGAAAGCGCAGGTAAAATGAACCTGCTGCACAGAGGACATCAGCTAAATGCGCCGGTATTGCTGTTTGAAAAAATAGAAGACGATGTGGTGCAGACACAGATAGATAAACTAAACCAAAGCAAGGCGGATAATACCGCAGCGACAGCAGTACCTTCTGCCAAGGAAAATATTGATTTTGATCAGTTTAGTGCGGTAGACATCAGGGTAGCAACCATCATTGCCGCAGAGAAAGTAGAAAAGACTAAAAAGCTGTTAAAACTAACTTTGGATACGGGTATTGATCAGCGTACTGTGGTGTCAGGAATAGCAGAATACTATAAACCTGAGGATATTGTAGGTCAGCAGGTGAGCCTGGTGGTAAATCTTGCTCCGCGTGAGATCAAGGGGATTGTATCTCAGGGAATGATCCTGATGTCTGAAAATTCAGAAGGTAAGCTGGCTTTTGTGGCGCCTGTTGACAAGCACAATAACGGTAGTGTAGTCCGGTAATTTGTTCTAATCTGTTTTAAACTTTATTTTGGTCCAGCTGGTTCGCTGTGCAGGATCCGGAATTCCATCTGCAATTACTGCTTTGAAGATCGCTGCGGGGCTGAAGGATTTTTGATTTAAGATCATTTGGCCTGCAAAAGTCTGTCTCATATATTTCAGTGCAAATACAGAGAGGCACAAACATCCCGGGGCTATGGTGACCTGAAATTGTTGTGCAGGATTTGTGGTTCCGTCATTTTTTATTTCTGTCGAAGATACGGGAAGGATCAGCTTTTTATAGCCGGAAGCCAGGTCATACATTCCTACAGCAATTTGCAGTACGCAAAAGTGCGCTGATTTTGGAAATCTGATATTCTGTGTGTTAAGTTCAGGCAAATCTATTTGCAGGGTATATCCTGAAATGGATTGGGAGGGTTGCACCAGCAGGTAATTTCTAAGGGGAGAATTTTCATTGAATTCAAATCCGTTCAGGCGGTCAAAACTGTCTTTGTTGAAATGATAGATGCCGGAATCGGAATTTTGTGACTGCCGTAAAGAAAAAAGTACATCCGTGTTTAGTCTCGTAACCATAGGCCCGTCATAGAAGCCACTGATCACTGAGGCAAAGTTATCCCGAAGTTCCATGGCCAAATTACTTGCTACGCCAAATTTAGCTGCCGAATTTTTTGTGGCGATTGTTTGGCTGCCTGGAGAAAAGCGCGGTTTGGCATGCACCACCTGCATATTGCGGTATCTTTTGTAGACAACGGGTCCTGTTGTCCCTGCCATAAATTTTCCTTTTATTATAGCCATATCTATAGAATTAGATGTTTAATTATTGTTAGATAGCTGGTGGTCAGATTAGTTACCAAAAGCAGGAAGAAAAAATATTGATTGCGGGC